>Ga0265297_10002096_pt1 | contig 42560 bp, 48 predicted proteins | sample Munlanlwell13791_FD_192502 | JGI IMG/M metagenome (GOLD analysis project Ga0265297, IMG submission 192502) | Leachate microbial communities from a municipal landfill in Southern Ontario, Canada - Leachate well 137-91 | ecosystem: Engineered > Solid waste > Landfill > Unclassified | place... | reverse complement strand
ACCTTCTGCGGTTAGATATGTTACGTAAACGAACATTTCATTTGATATTTGCGCTCCTATTGGTTGTATTGGCATATTATTATGGTAAATTATTTATTGTTTTAACCTTTGCGATTGCTAAGCCGTTGATTGTTTTAATCTTTGCGGTCGCAAGTCCGTTAAATGTTTTAAGTTTCGCCGGTCCAGATACAGCATTTGGGTCTGACATTGTGTCCCAATAACCTGTTTGCCCAGTATTATTATTTGAAATTGCTAACTTTATAATATCTATGTATGAGAAAGCAGACATTGCCGCCCCCCAATCTGAAAATGTTCCGTCATCAATGCGACCTCTAATTGTGTCGTCTGATGCCTTCCATTGAATTTCTACTTTATACCAAGTGTCTGGGCTTAATGACGAACCGATTGTAGCCCCACTACTAAGAACAATATGGTTTCCTTCAAAGTTCACCGTCCATTTCATTGTCGTTCCCTCAAATCCCAAAATATAAATGACGTGATTATTGTCAGTGGTATTTGTCTTTCGCATATAACAAATCTGGCTTCCTTCTGCCGTTTGGTCTATGCTTTTTTGGATTCTGACATTAGTAGAATCTTCAGTGTTGGAGATTGCTTTTGCTCCACCCTGAACAACGCTCCCTTGAACGTGATATCTATCTCCGCCACTCCAACCTCCCTGCCCAGTTAGGTAACCATCTGTATATGAATCAAAATTATCAACTAATGTAGCCATATAATTTATTTATCAAACTATGCGAGTTATGTTATCCGGACTTGGATTAAAGAATAAGTCCTCTGCGCTTAAAGCCCAACCAACACACCTGATCGCTGCGTCTAATGAAGTTGGGATTGTTTCCGTTATATCTCCCGCTGTTTCTGAAACGAATAATTGAGCATTGATTGTGAACGCTGGGAATGTTGCCGCCTTTACAACTCCGAATACCAACATTTTTGTTGCGTCCCCGTCGTTGCCGGCTAACACACAAATTCCAAGCGAACCTCTGCAATCTCCGTCTGCTGCGGTTATCACTCCTGCGTCTGCTAATTCCCAACGACTATCTGTCGGGTCTAAATAACATAAATCTCCGAACGCAATGGTTGCGCCAGCTATTCCCGCATAAACTATTCCTGAATACTTACCATCTGCGGATAAATCTCCATCTAATCCGAATCCAGCGTTCTCTCCCAAACCAACCTCTGCTGTCATTGGATTATCAAATGTTCCGGTAGGACCTGAAGGGCCTGATGGACCAGACGGTCCTGAAGCACCACCGGGACCCGATGGACCGCTTGGACCTGATGGACCTGTTGGCCCACTTGGTCCTGTTGGACCTGACGGCCCCATTGGACCAGAAGGACCCGATGGTCCCGATGGACCTGTCGGACCTGAAACAGTTGAATTTGCGCCAGTTGAACCTGTCGGTCCCGTAGGACCTGTAGGGCCAGATGGCCCCGAAGGACCACTGGGTCCGCTCGGCCCAGAAGGGCCAGTTGATCCAGTTGCACCGGCTCCAGTCGGACCCGATGGTCCAGACGGGCCACTCGGTCCCGTAGAACCTACCCCAGTTGGGCCTGATGCTCCTGTTTGCCCCGTTGGTCCAGTCGGACCACTCGGACCAGACGGACCACTTGGGCCTGAAGGTCCCGTTGTTCCCGTTCCAGTCGCTCCAGAAGGTCCGGTAGGACCAGCTGGACCACTTGGACCACTGGGTCCCGATGGACCTGATGGACCCGAAGAACCCGTTGCTCCAGTAACTCCAGCGCCTGTTGGGCCGGATGGACCTAAAGGACCGCTTGGTCCAGAAGGACCAGACGAACCAGTTACACCTATTCCTGTTGGACCTGATGGGCCCGATGGTCCGCTCGGACCGCTTGGGCCAGAAGCCCCAGTCGTTCCAGCGCCAGTTGGACCAGACGGTCCACTGGGTCCACTTGCTCCCGTAGTTCCAATGCCTGTCGGACCGCTCGGTCCTGATGGACCGCTCGGACCCGAAGGACCTGAAGCACCAGTGGCTCCAATTCCCGTTGCGCCAGAAGGTCCTGTTGGACCGCTTGGGCCACTTGGGCCTGACGGACCAGATGGTCCTGATGGTCCACTCGCGCCCGTTGCGCCTATTCCAGTTGCACCGCTCGGACCAGTAGGTCCTGACGGTCCGCTGGGACCAGAAGGTCCCGAAGGGCCGGAAGCCCCCGTTGGCCCAACGCCAGTTGCCCCTGATGGACCAGTTGGTCCTGAAGGGCCACTCGGTCCACTTGGACCGGATGGGCCACTTGGGCCACTTGCCCCTGTGGTTCCAGCACCAGTGGGTCCTGAAGGTCCCGAAGGTCCAGAAGGTCCCGTAGCGCCAGTTACACCAGCACCCGTTGGCCCTGATGGACCAGTGGTTCCAGTTCCGCCAGTTGGCCCCGTAGGTCCCGAAGGACCAGAAGGACCGCTGGGACCGGAAGGTCCGCTTGGACCCGAAGCACCAGTTGGACCCGAAGGCCCTGTTTTTCCTAATGATGGTCTAATTTTTATAATAGGTGTTAATCCCATAGATTTGAAATCTTATTTAATACACGATTGACGCTTTAACGGTAAATGTTCCCGCTGGCGTTCCTGAATCGGTTATTACTAATGTTGCCTTTATGTGAGTAATTGCTCCAAGAGTTTCTGGTGTCATCCACAAAATATCTGTTCCAGTTGCATTTCTTGTTTTAGACGCAACTCTTGTCAAAGTTTCTGTGTTTGCGTTTGAAGTATTGCTTAACAACATTGAATAAGCGCGGAAATTTGTTCCGCCATCGCAGGAAACCGTTATTGTTAAAACCGCAGATCTTGTTGTTATTGTCGCGCCAGTAAATTCAAGCATTACAGATTTTGCACCGGCCACTAATTGAACAACAGAATTTTCTGTCATCGGATTCGGATCTGATAATCCGATTGCATTTAAAAGTATCGGCGTATAAACTATTCCTTTTGCGTAAGTTAGGTGTTGCATTTTAGTATTATTATTTTAATTATTATTTTTATTTTTTTTAAACCAACCCTTATTTTCTTTTGATATAAAATGTTTTTCTCTTAATGTAACTCTACGATGGCAATTCGGGCAAAGACATTCTCCATTGTCTAAATCAAATTCTAATTCTGGAAAATCTCTCTTTGGTTTGATGTGGTTGACATCCATAAATCCCGGTGTTGTGTCCCTTAAATCACACATCTGACAAGTATAATCATCTCTTAGAAGAACCTGTTTTCTCCACCAATTTTTTCTTCCGCCTTTCCATTTAAAATTCATTTCTCCTGCGGCATAAGAAAGAAGTGTCGCTTTTTGTTTTTTCGTTGCAGGTATTCCTTCCTTTGACCTACCAAAACATTTCTGCGAACAGAATTTAGGAATTTCAGAACCATTATTTCTCTTGGCCGAAAATGTTTTACCGCAAACTCTACATTTTATATTTTTAAAAATCATACTAATAGCAAATACTCGCTTTGACCGTGAATGTTCCAGTAGGGGACGCTCCATCTGTAATTGTTACGACTGCCTTAATATGTGTTATTCCGCCTAATGTTTCAGGCGAAAGCCAACAAATATCGGTTCCAGCGGTTGCCCTCGTGATTGAAGCAACTCTGGTCAATGTTTGGCCGTTTGTATTTGCTGCGTTACTTAATAGCATTGAATACGCCCTAAAATTTGTTCCACCGTCTGATGAAACTGTAATCGTCAGAACTCCTGAACGATTATTAACTGTTCCGGCTTCGGTAAATTCAAGCATAATTGCTTTTGCACCGGCCGTTAGGTGCGCAACAGATGTTGCTGTTGCCAAAATTGAACTATGCAATACGGGAAGATATACTATTCCATCTACAAATGTGATATGTGAACTCATAATTGTTATTTTTGATTATTATTTTTATTTAAGATTTTTCTCTGTGGCGGTTTACTTTTTCAAGAAACCGCCAAAGAGTTAATTACAAGGAAAACTATGTGGCTTGAATACCGATTGTTGCTGTTGCTGCTTTAACATTTAACAAGCTGATAATTCCTGTTCCTGTTCCAAGTTTTGTTATATCGGAACCACAGGTATCTCCAGTTAATAGGATTTGAGCATTTGTTAAACTTGCCGCAAGTGCTATTGCCACTGCTGGTGTTGCGCCAAGCATACTGGCAATAAACTGACAATCGTGGATTTCCATAACCCTTTCAAGGTCTGCATCTGCTGCGACTTTGATAAATGCTGTTGCTGTGCCACCGGCTTTCTTCCAGAATCTGCAATTATCAAATAAGATGTCCCTACTTGTTCCAGCTCCGCTGGTAACCACTGAACCATCAACCAAAACTGCTGGTCTAACTTTATCGCCAGACACTGCGTCAGCTAATGATCCAAATGTGCAGTTAAAGAATTGTGCGGAATCTCCACCCAATACTAATTCTGCTACTGTGTCAGATGTTAAATTGGTTGAATTGTAAAATTCGCAATTTCTATAAATCGCGTATTCTCCACCTTCTCCAACTGTTCCAACAACTTGTGCATCAGTGTTGTTATTCATAAACTTAATACCGGTAAAGGTATTTCCAACACCAATGTTTTTTACTGCAAATGGAAGTGCTGTTGCAATTCCATCAGCGTAATTTATTCTTGCTCTTTGGCCATACATTCTGCCAAAAAGATCTCCGACAAAGTGGACCCTATTTTTTGATATGGTCAACTGTTCGGTTAATTCGTGCTGTGCGTATGTGCTTAATACGATGACATCATCATTGTTTGAAGTTGCCATTGCATAAGCAGCCGCGACTGTTTTCTTTGGGGAATCTACAGAAAGCCCATCATTTCCGTCTTTTCCTGTCGTAGGATTAACGAAAATGTATCTTCCTGTTGTGAACGGAAGTGTTCCGACACAAGGAACTCCAAAGCTACTTACACCATTTGGAAAATTTGAAAACATTGTTTTTTATTTCATCGTTGGAAATATGTATTGGTATGAATCCGGCCGAAACAAGCATTTCGTTTTTACCCGTTGCCTGTCTGTGGCCATCAATATCAATCGCGTATCTTCCTATAATGAAATCTATTTCTCTGTTGTTGATTATTACTTTGGTCCGAAAAGGAATATGATTTCTTTTCAAGATTTCAGCAAAACGCCTTTCAGCTTTTGTTGATTTCTTTTTTTGTAACCTAAGTATTTGTGTCCGCATTGCTCTTTGAATCTGTTCTTGGCGAACAAAGAATCAGATTATATTGAGAATTGTGAGTATTACTCCGACCTTTTATTTTTTCGTCTTTTTAACCGCTTTTTGGGCCTTTGGCGCGACTTTCACCTCTTTCTTGGCCAATACCTTCTTTTTGCCAATCAAATCTGCCAGAACCTCTTTTGGAGCGTCTGGAGTGGCTTCTATGCCAACTTCTTTGGCTTGTTCCACTAACTTCTCTCTCGGTTGAAGCACCGCAGGTTTTTCGCCAGCAAGTGCATTTTGATAATCTTCCGTAGTCAAGATTCCTTCTCTGACATATTCAGCAGGAATTTTAAGAGCATAGATTGCTTTTAATTCTTCTTCGTTCCAAGAAACTCCGATGGCCTTTGCTCGGCCTTGAGCTACTAATTTTCCCCAGTCAATCATAGTTTTGTTTTTATTTTAATTGTTGATTATGGACCTTTATTGTATTATCCGGCTGTCCTTCCAGTTGTGTTTCGCGGACAGCGATGAACGCAACTGGTCGGCTAATACAAGTTAGAAATTCTCTACATCAGGTGTTTAAGCACCTGTTCCGTTTGAACCGAAAATGTATGCAGGATAACCAATACCAATCGTATAGAAGAAGTCACAGGAATAATCCCAGTTCTTGTTCTTATACACCTGATCAGGTGCATCAAGATCTGGTCGTTCTGCGAACAAGCATTGTAAGGATTCACCAACCTTTGATGAATCTAACATAAACCAGTAAGCAGAAGTATCTGTTCCATCTGAACGAGTTTCAAGTCGTTCCCAGACGATTATATTCTTGATTTTGCCTTTTAAGGCATTTACATCGTTGTTTGCGTTTCCAGAAATTTGTGCAGAATACACAATTCTTTCCGCAAGGTCTTCGTTAGAAGGCGCAACGACTAAAGTATCAAGAACAACCGGTCTGACAATACCATTTGGATCTTTGTGGGTTAAACCCTGCTTTCTCGCAGCAACTATTGCTGACCTGCTCAACGCTGGGTTGACAGTTGCGTCAGTAATAATGTTTGAGAAAACATTGGAGTTCAGGTTGTTGGAGTGTGAAGCCGAGAATAATGCAAGGGCATCTGGCCCAACTGCACTTACGGACTTACCGTAAACATCAGTATAAGTGGTGGCCCACCCGTAAAGGATGGCATCAGCTAAACTTTGGTCAATTTTGTCAAATGCTTCAACTGCAACTGAACGGACAACGGTATCAATTTGATTGTGTAAATCAAATTTTCTCATTGCCTTAGTTACTGAAGCAATTCCACCAAAGTATCTCTGGGTCCAAGTTATAGAATCACCTTCTTCTCCTAAAATGTTTGGTAAATCCTGACCCGGTGTTACTTCCTTAATACCTGAAATACCGTGAAGGATAAGATGGTCAAATGTTCTTCGGTTTGTATCAAAGACATTGAAGATCCTATTTCCCTTCATTTCTGCCACTTTCGTTTTCGCTACTTCATTAAAGATTGACTGTAAGTCATCTGTTAATGATTGGAAATCATCTACTGTTATAGGCATAGTAATTTTTTAGATTAAGCTACCAAAAATGTGAAGTAACCCCGTAGTTTGGAAGTGCTGACAAATTCTGAAACTTCAAAAGCGTTTGTGCTTGAAGCTGCTTCATTAAGTGTGTCGTGGTCGGTCAAATCAATGAGCGTTCCGCGATGGGTAACGGCTGCAGTTGAGTTTGTATCACCTTCGCACTCTACACCTTCTAAGCGTAATACGAGCAAATTCTCGTGTGCGCCAGAAGCAGTTGTAACATCTTCCATAGCCATATACCTGATATTTGAACCTGTTGAGGTAGTTCTCTGTAAATAACCAGAGGCCCACTCTAACAAATCAAATTTAGTAATGGTTGAAGACGCGACAGTTGCACTTACGATTTGAACTAACTTACCTGTATCGTATCTTAATGGGGTAATCATTTGGATTTATTTTTTATCTTTATCATACCAATTCTCCATTTTTTCCTTAGGTTTGATGATGATTTTTCTCTCCTTTGGAGCGTCAGTATGTTTTTCCTTGCCTTTGTTTAAACCTTTATCGTTGGCTATTTCTGCGGTGTTCTTCTTGCCGATGTCTGGTTTCTTTTGCGGATTAAGCGCCAACCACATTTCCTTAGCGTCTTTTATGTCTGCAAGAATATCTTCCGCAGAATCTTTTCCACGCTTAGGTGTGTAATGGGCCATAATCTCGTTCCAGTTTTCATCAACAATCGGATCATCACAGGCCTTGTTGATGGCGGTGCGCTCATCGCGTTTTATCAGGTCTTTCCTTGTGAGAAATTCCTCACGACCATCGTCATCGTCATCATCATCTTCGTCATCTTCTGACTTAGATTTTTTACGATCAGGTTCTTGCTCCGGAAGATGGCGACCCTTTTCACGATTGAGGCGTTTTACGGCTCCCCGTAAATTATCCGCATCACTCGCATCTTTTTGGAGTTTTTCCAACTCTGACTTGGAAATGGTTACTTTGTCTTCTGGACCGGTTGCACCCGTTGCACCCGATGCCCCAGAAGCACCGTTCTCTGGTTGATCATCTCCAGAAGGACCAGCTGGTCCCTTTTTTAAATCTTTTCCTTCTTCACTCATAATTTTTAAACCGTTTGAAAGGTTTCCCTTCTAAAGAGGTAGGTCAGACCCCCGTTTATTATTTGTGAGAAGTCCCGACTTGGAACTTCTTATTTCCCACAAACCCTGATGAGCATCGCTCTGTGGCCCACCAACGCTTATGAGAACTAAGAAGCTCCGGACTTCTGTATTTAATTATAGTGTGCTACTTTGGTTGCTTGTTGCAATCGCACATATCCTTTCTAAATTCCAGATATGTTTCAATTTTCACAAACCAGTTTTTCCCCCAGCGTTCAAATTGCTGAAAGAAAGTGTTGAAGGTGTCGGGTTCAAATTCCACTGACACAACTTCTTTATCGTTTTCACTTTCTACTGTTGCAGAATTTTTAAGGTATTCTTTTTTTCTTTTTTCAATCTCATCTCCTTTGACTTTTCCTGTCATCAATTCGGTATTTAATTTTTCACCTTCTTCAATTATGCCTACGAACTCTTTGACTGCTTCTTTTAACTTGCCGAGAATTGTTGATGTTTGGTCCAATTCATTTACACTTGGAAAATCTTTTGGGGCAACACCTCTTAATCCACTCCAGCAAATTGCGAGATTAACCTTTCTTGTTGTTAATACTTTCATTTTTCTTTTTTAACCTTTCTCTTTCCGCCTTGTTAAAATTATTTTTTGCTTCGGTCAGTAATCTTCCCAATTCAATTCTCTGACCAATAAGTAATAAATAATTTTCCCTGTCCGCTCCTTCACCCATATTCTGCAAGATGGCCATATCGCGGGATTCAATATAATCTCTGAATCCTTTGACCGGATATTGCAGTCCAAGCCACTCTCTCATCTGCACGGCATTAACGCCACCCTTTGTTTTGGGAACTCGCAGAAGACGAAACAGTATTCGGATTAAAAATAGTTTCATAAATTATTTTGCCGACCTTTAAACAACTGGCGCAGTTACAACAGGTTTCTCTGCTCCCGTAGGACCATTTGCTCCTGTTGGGCCACTTGGTTGTGTTGGTTGTGGCGGGGTTAAATTATATTTACTTTCATCTTCACCGTATGCTTTTGTGAAATCACTAAAGACAACTCCTTGATTCTGTAAGAAGATTTGTGGGAAGGCAATCATCATAGTTTTTATTTTCTCTTGCACCAACGCCTGTGCTTCTGCTGAATCTTTTTGATATAAACTTTCAGGAATTATTTGAACATCATAATCATAATTGTCAAGATAATCAGAAGTCATTGCTACCTTCTGAAAGTTCTCGCCTTGTATTCTGTATTTTTCTTCTTCAATATCTAATTCGGTTTTGGTTGGTAATTGTTTATTGTTCCCAACCATCTGAATTGCAAGTGTTCCTGTTGTGCCATTTGGAAACTCACTCTTTTCAACCAAGAAGGTTCGGAAACTTTCTTTGTATGTTTTGGTTCCGTCTTCGCCAACAATTTCTTCAACCTTCGGCAAAGTATAGTTCTGCAAGATATTCAAAACTCTTAATTTTGTTTTTTGGACCCAAAGGTCAGTCAAGAACATAAAGAAGATTCCTTTAAGTTTCTTGGCATTTTCATTTGCGATAACAATTTCTCTGGCCGTAACACCACGAGTGGCCATACCTTGCTGATTTACATCAAGCGTCCCCATATCCATACCTTGCGCAACCCATTTAATCATTGCCATTTCAGAATCAGTAATGCCGGGAATCTTTTGATATTGGACCTGATTAACATCTTCAACATAAATTGTGCTTTCCATCCCGATTGATTCGTTTTCCATTTCAAGCAGGTCCTTATTTTTAATTCCAGCAAGCAATGGCGGATTCATTGATCGGTAAGTTTTATCTAACGACATATTGTAAAGTGTATTGATAACATCTTGAACATCCATATTTGCATTTGGCAAAGAGTTTCCATAGAAGAAATCTTTTCCTGCAAACGGTTCAAAGATTGATTTTGCAAACGGATAAAGTTTATCGCTTCTACCCCAAAGCATCGGCGCAGATAATAATAAAACACCATTGATAACAACATCATAGGTGTCGCGAAATCTATTATAGTATTTTATAACCTCGTATTCGTTATCACCAGACACTCTCTGCTTCCATCTGTCATAAAAAAATGTATTTGTGTCTGATTGATAATTGCCAACCTGCGCTTTATTGAAAACTTTGTCCCAATTTTTATAGTGGCCAAATTCTTGTTCGGTTGTTGTCCTGTCTAAATATCTAATCCACGCTACTGCGGGTTGTTCTTGAACATCGTGGATAAAAAAGTCCTTGATAAAAAATTCTGATATAGGAACTTGCACATCAACACAGTGATCGGCAACCTGCACCTCTCTTTCGTCAAATTCCATATCGCCAGTTACCAAATCATAACTCTTGATAAATTTTCTTTTATATTTTGTTTTTAAATAACCGTCATACTTAATGATTGTTCCTTGCGTTGCACAAGTCCACGCTTCCCAAAAGATTTCTGTTTCTGGATTTGTTTTATATCGGGAATAACTTACAAGATTTTTCATCACTTCACTGCGCTTTAAATCAAAACCACCGTCAAGTAAATTGACGGCCTTATAGCGAAGTGTTGGCGGTGTATTTGCAACTCCTGCAACTAACGCCTTTAATTTATTTCTCGTTGATTGATTAAAAACATTTGATTGCCAATCTTCTTTTCCTTGCGATGCACGGTCCGGAACATATCCCTGAACTCTTTTTTCTGAATCATCAACGAATTGTAATAATGTTCTGTCGTTAAATTGTCGGCGCGTCTTATTTCTTTCTTGCACCATATCATCAACTTCGTCATACACAAATTGCAACTCCTTTTTTTCTTGAGCTGTTGGGATATACGCTAATTCCGTCTTATTTTCTGTTTTCTCTTTTTGCATAAAATAAAAGCGCAGTATCTAAACTAAATGAAATAAAAATATCTCGCTTAGCTTAGACACCGCGCCGTGATATGGTTAGCGGAATCTATCTATTTTTAGTATAGGCCTTTTTTAATCGCTTGTCAAGTGTGGATAAAAGAGATGGCCGGAACAGCCACTCTTTGACTGCAAGTGTGCGTTTTTTTGCCAAGTGTTCCGGCCGTTGTGTCATAGATCGTGGATTTGTTTTAATCGTTTTAAAACTGCGATTGCTTCATCAATGGTTGAAGATGGACCGAATAAAGTGTTAAACGCCTCGTGCTTGTCGGACCATAACCTTAAAAGGTTTTTCTTGTCGCCATTGCCACCTCTTGACTTTGGAACGAGATGATGTGTTGTCATAAAACGCTTTCTGGCCCTGTGTTCGCGATTGCGGATGCGATTCAGATGCGCGACTTTCATCACTCCTCCTTTTCCAGTTTGCTTGTTTCCTGCAATCTTGTTTGATGATATTTATGTAATCATCTCTTGGGAGATGATGTTAAAACCAGTAAGCAAGTTTGCTTGTTTCAGGCAATCTTGAAAGAACTTTATTCTAAAACTCTTTTTAACTCTAAGCTTAAACTTCCCCTATCTTCATAAACAAAAATTCTTCCGTCTGATTTGTGAATTGCTATCGGATATTTTGTTCTGATTTTATACACTCCCATTAAATTATCGTAACCGTGTTCCAATTCACAACCGGCAATCATTGCGATTCTTAATTCTTCCGACATATTGTCAACAATTTTTTCAAAGAATTTTGATGTCGGGTCCTGATTCTTTATGTGTGGAATATAAGCACTTCCACCTGAACTGTGTTCGGCACAATAACCATTTGCTTCTGGATTATTTGGATTACATATTTTACATATTATCATAATTTTATTTTTTAAAATCAATCTGTTGCGTTTCTATTTGACGCAACATACCATTATTATCAAAGTGAATTATTTTCTTTCCGTTTTTACAAACGAATAAACCATTTTCAATACATAAACAGAAAAGTTCCAAAAAATCTTTACAGTTCTTAAAAGATAACTGTTTCTGTTTTATTAAGATTAAAACTTTTTCTTCTTCGGTTGTTAGTTTTATTTCTGGCATTTTAGTAACCTGTCATTTTAAATGGCTTACCTTTTGGCCCACGCTTTTGTTGCGCTTGTTGTTGTTTCATTTTTCTTTCAAAGAAATCTTGGGCCAGTGTCTTTGTATAAAACAACTGTGACTTGGCAAGGGTCAACATTAAAGCGTCAAAAGCATTTGGACTGGCAATTCCGTTCTTCTTCATTTCATCTTTGGTCATTATCTTTAACTTGCGCTTGTTGTCTTCTTTGTATTTTATGTTAAGCAACTGATACCAGCGTGGATCTCGTAACAACTTACCACCACCCTGAATCCAAGTTCTTACGGCCCAAGCGAGTTCGGCTCTCTTGTTTACGAATTGTGCCTGTGCTTCTGGAGTATCACACGCTTCACCGACATTTATTCCTGTTACTGGCTTACCAATTTCTTTCATCTTGCCGGGCAACATTTGGCCAACACCAACATTATCAACGGAACAGGCGCGAACATCTATGTTATAAGCGTCTATTGATTTTGCGATTTCGGTGCTAAAGTCCATTGAATCAACAGTGTTAGAAGCATAATCAATCTTGGCCACATTGCGCCATCTTACAACAATCACGCTTTCGTCATCTCCTTCGCCAGACGGATCTCCGCCTAAAGCGGGAACTCCAAAAGGATTAAAGTCATCAGTCAGGGCGTTTTCCAATTCGCTTTGCGTAATAAGATTGGACCAATTATGTTCATCAACGGCATTTTCGGTTGGGAATCTACACTCAAACAACACTCCAAAGTTTGGCTTCTCTCTCGCTTCTTCAATAAAATCTTTAACATAACGACCTTCTGCTAATCCAATAACATAATCAACATAGATTTTTTTATAGCGTGGGTCTTTCCAAGTTTTTAAAAAATGATTTCTATAAAAAGGATTTCCAATTTTAATTAAACAAGTGTCTTCGCCCTTACCGGCCAACATACGAAATATACCAGAATCAACTTCATCATCTTCAAGCGATGCTTCTTCCTGAATAACATTTCTTCCGCCAAAACCCATAATAGAATTTATCACATCCTGTTTTCTTCGGGCTTCGCAAGAAATAATTTCAACAGAACCATATCGGATTTTGTTGTTTTCATCAATAACCTGATATGTCAACTTAACCTTACTCTTTTCTTCAAGCAATCTATTCAGGGCAGTTCTTTCGGCAAGATTTATTCCAACCAATTTACTTTTAAAAAATCTGTTGTTGTAAGTGTCTTTGATAATATAATTCAAAAGAATCTTACCACGCTTCAAGTCAGGGACTACAACCAACCAATCTTCGGGATATGTTGTGATTCTCTCCAATAAACCTCTGGCCACTGTCAGGGTTTTTCCATACTGTGTTGATGAAATAATCTGAACACGATTAAAGGGCCTCAATACGATTGCCTTAAAGATTCTTAATCCGCCCGGCGACATTTCCCAAGCAGTTTCATCATCGTTGATAAATTCTTCACGCGCCTTGACCCAGACCATATCGTTGCGGATTTTTTCTTTTTCTGCCTTAATGTATGGATCAATTATTTCAGGCACAAAGAAATCTATCAGACGGTCAAAACCTTCAATCGGAATATCTATATTTACTGCTGGGAATAAAAATTCTTGAATCATTTTCTAATAAATTTAAAATACCACAGGGCCATCAGGCCACAATATAAGGCGATAAGAATTATTGAAAGGATTGTGTTGCTCATATCTTTAACATACCTTTTCTTTTTTGGTTATAATTTACCTCTCTTTAATTCACAATAATACTTAGTGATAACTTTGCCCTCTATGGTTGGAGAATTTTGCTCAATCACAAGTTTTACTCTGCGAAAATCTATCTTCTTTTGTTTGCTAAAATAATCTTCCCACCTACTCGCAATAAATGCCTTAACAAAATCGTCAATTATCTTGGCGTGATTTTCTTGTATTTCTTTTACATATTTTGATATTGGGTCTTTCATAATACCTTTTCTTTTTTGGTTAATGAATTAGCTACTTTTTCTTTATGCGGTTCTTTGTAAAGAATCCGCAGAAGAAACCTACCTTTTTAGACAAGGTCTTTAACTTTCTTAAAAATCCAAATAACAGAAACGCCACTCCAATTATTGTCTGTGCGTATGGTTGCCTCTTCTAATTCGACAACTTTACTTATGGGTCGCCAAGAACAATTATAAATTATTCGGCCACCAATTTTACAAACCCTCACCACTTCAAAAAATGGTTTCATTCTTTGGAAAAATCCTATCTTCCAAGGTGGGTCGGAAATAACAGTGTCAAAGGTATTGTCTTTATAGGGCAAATTATTCATATCGGCCATCCCCACTTTTTTATTCTGTGGTTCTAAATCAATTTTTACATCGCCAATGGGAGATAGTCCCGCACAAACATTTAGGGAATATCCAATAACCTTATTTTTAACAAAATCATTTACGGTTTTATCCCATACCCAGCAAGAAGCCAATTTACAATTATTTCTTACTTTGTTGGGCATTTCAGTGTCTATGTCTTGGCTCATTGCCTTGTCTATGTTTTTTCTAATTCTTGGTCTGACCATATTCGTTTCTTTTCAGCGGATTTTCTTTTAAGAAAACCGCATTAGTTAATTATTTAATTATTCCCTTTGAGGTGAGGTTTAGTTATTGTTTTGTTTCGCTTATAAATTGTTTTCTGGCCAAATCAAATATCTTACGATTAACATTTTGAATATCCTTCAAACTTTTTAATCCCACATTAAGGTCCATTTCTTCTTTGGGTTTTCCAAATACTCTATTCATTAAATCCTCAAGGGCCTTTGGGTTCGGATCTTGCGTATAGATGATATAATAATCTTCGCCTTCGTTTTGATCGCTGTTCATCAATTCCAAAATGTCTTCTAATCTTGTGATTCTAACGAAGCGACCTTTTCTTACTTTGCGCTTTTTCTTTTCATCCCAGACCTTATCACGCGCAATTATAATCTGCGTTCCTTTGGCAACTGCAAAATGAGCAGACATTAAAGGTTTCAATTCGTGCAGAATCGCTTGTTGATATACTTCAAGGGACTTTTCCTTCTCAAGTTTCTTTTTGTTCTTACTCCCGTGTTTTCTCCCGCCAACCTTTTTGTGATTTTTTCCAAATCTCATACGCTTTTATGGTCCACTATTTTTAGTGAGAATAGTGGAGATTAAAATTATAAATTAAAACTCATCATCACTAAATAAAACAATATACACCAACATAAATTCTCTACTCTCTTTTCCTTCTTACCGAAAATAGCCATTACTATTCTGACATTTAATGTTATCACTGCCAATATAAATATAATTGATTTTAGAAATTCCATATTTCTTGGGGCGATTTTATTTTAAATAATTTTTGTATGCGACCTTTGCGTATTTTAGATTCCCCTGAAATAAATCATCAATGATGTTTTCTATCTTTGAAGTTAATCTCTCGTTTGTTTCAGCGATTTGATCTGCGGTTATCAATTTGCCATCCAATAGTTTACGAGATTCTAACTTGGCCGGTAGTGTTAATGTATGGCACAGTTCGTGTAATAACATTTTTCTTTGTTCTGTGGGCGATTTTGTGAAGAAGTTTGGAAATACTTTAATCTCAACTCTCTGATATTTCTCGTCATAGAATATCTCTGCGCATACGCTATCGCCAAATTCATTTGGTTCTGGGGTTTCTTTTGGGTAAATTACACTACGGTCCATTTGATTCGTATTGAACATCCAGTCCATCCTTGATAATAAATCACCAATTCTTTTCTTTGTTTTACTTATTGCGGATTTTTTATTTTGTTTTTTCATACTTCACATTACCAATTATGCTTACCTTCCATTTTTTATACCTTTGGGGAATTTTATAACCAATTCCCATATCGTTCGGCATATCTTCAGCAAACCAACAAAGAATCTTTCTGTCCCTCAATAATTCCCAAATCGCTTTCTCTCCCTGTATCGGCTTCGGTCCGGAATCTTTAACCATTGTCTTCTGGAGCATTTTAAAAGTTGACCACTTTAAATCGTGTTTTAGAATATAAATTGTTCTGACTGTTTTCATTTTCTTAAACATCTTTTCTGTCTTACCTGCTCTTACTGGGCGAGATTCACCGGTTGGACCAGATTGAAAGGCGTGAACTGTTTCGCCAGTCGGACCCGATGGACCAGTGGAACCTACGCACAATTTTTTTGATATTCTTCCGAGAAGTGTCATAAATTTTTTACAACTTGTTTCAAATGATAAACTGCTCTGTCTAAATTATTTTTAATTTGATATTTATCCAGAATATCATCTGATTGGGCGTGGTCTTTCTTAAATTTTAGAAACTCAATAAATTCTTCTAAGTTTATAATCGCTATACTATCACCGAGTGGTTTCTTCGGCGGATGCCAAACAATCACTTCCTTTTGATAACCCATAGATTCTCTGGCCACCTGTTCTGCTGCACTTTTCCAATTAAAATTCTTCGTGTTCTTACACTCTATGGTCCAGCCAAGCGAAGTGTGTATGTCCCCTTTCTTCTTGCCGTTTCCTGATCCAGTTTGGCGCTTGGCCATAATATCAACATCGTGTGCCGATAACTGTTCTGCAACATAATTCTCTAAATCCTTTCCTTTTTGTATTGCGCTTTTAGGTTTCATTTTCTTCCAATTCTTTAATTTTTATTTTTTCCAATTTTTTCTTATAAATACTCACTTGCACATCTTTTACGAACTCTCTTTGGTCTTTCTTGGAACGATGGGAGCGATGCTCGTATCCATCAATCCCCTTGTTATCTTTGTTGTGGCGATATTGCCTCATTTTTAGATCTCTTTAGATTTTTTATTATCTGCTTTAATGCTTCGCGGTCTTTCTCCGAAACATATCTGTCGGCCACGAATAATAAATTACACCTGAATTGCTCAAAACTTACTTCTTGTGGGGTTAATGGCGGAAACTCAAACTTCATAGATGGTGCCGGTTCTGCATTAAACATCCCGAAATCAACATTTAACTTAGTTAGAAAGGATTTAACCGTTGTGTTCTGGCCGTTATAGGTTACGACATATCCTTCGTAATCCTTCCGGCCCTGTTCCAATGCAGTTTCCAAATTGTAAGCCACCATAGATATAATCTTTTCTTCAAAGTGATTCATATCTAAAACTTTACGGCCAATAAAGAAGTAAATCTTTAATTCTTGGGGTTCGTTTATGGTCAATTCAAATTTATTTTCGGGGCTATCAGTTGGCATAATTTTATGTATAACTGTAACAAAAACCTTTCTAATTCGTCATATTAAGTAGGGAAGTATTGAACTTGTCAAGTTATAAAGTAATAAACTATTCAGTTTTTCGCTGTGCTATTTGCAAAGGAAGCACAGCTTTTTTATTTGGCCTTCTTTAGCAATTCCTTAATCGTTTCCAATACTTCCATATTCCCGCGCCACTTATCTTTTTCTTTATCAATCAACATCTGGGCCGTGTATTCCTTGTTAAAAGGTTTTCCCAAAAAAGATTCTTGCTGGTTGAAGACAACTTCATCAGGTTGTTTCTTTTCTAACAGGGCGATTTTAACTTCTGATTCGGCGATGTCAATCATTGTTTGGTCCCACAGGGCCTCTAACGCTTCTTTTCTCGTTTTTACTTTTGGTTTGCTCATCTTTTTTTAATGTTACTTTCCTTGATTTGGGATATTTTACTGGCGGTTTTTCTTTCTCTTGATCGTGGTTTCTTTTCCACGCCGACAAGATGTTTGCCTTCTTGCGCCAATCCTTATGTTGCTTTTTTCTTTTAAGTTTTTTGTCTGGCCTGAACATATTATTTTTTAATTATTTTCATTATGTCTTTTTGGGATTTATCAAGAGCATACCATCCTTTCTGATAAAGATTTTGTAATTGCTCAAAATACTCCTGATACATAGGCGCGACTTTTTCTAAAGTAAATTCCATCGCCCACTCCCTACAGTCCTTTGGTTTTATTTTGTCAATGTTTTTAGCAGCCAACATAAATTGGGCCAAAGTTCTACATCTGAATCCCGTCTTGCCGTGCATAACATTTTCCACAAACGCACCGTAGTCAGTGGTAATCACTGGTGTTCCGGACATTGCAGATTCTATTACGATATAACCAAACGGTTCAATATAGATTGACGGAATAAAAACTGCCTTAGCGTGGCTTATCAATTCTTTCCGTTTTTCAAGATCAGCGAATCCGACCATTTCAACATTTGGACTCTTAATATCCATCCCATAATCTATCCCCGCGACCTTTAACTTTGCTCCGATTGCTTCACAGGTTTCTTTGGCAATCGTTACTCCCTTGTTAAATGCAATTCTTCCCAAGAACAAAAAGTAATCATCTTTCTTGGCGCGATATTCAAAATCTTCTGGGTCAAATATAGGCGGGATAACTGCGTCATAGAACTTCCCTTCTGTTTGATGTGCGAATCCATAATTCCAGTGCATCCAAGTATAACTTTCAAATACTTTATTCTCGGCGAAAATTCCTTTATAACCAATTCCCATTTCGGCCATCAATCTCAAACCACAATTATCGGCCACTGGTTTCTGATGTGAGCCAGTTGGGATTAAAAGAATATCTCTTGAATAAACATAAGGCGATGTTCTTGCTTTGATTTCCGCAGTTGTGCGTTCATTAAATAAACGATTCGCAATATGATTTGTGTCTTCAATATACTTATGTTCCCAAACTTCTTTAGGCAATTCATCTTTTGATAATACCTGCACAAATTCATCACACTCCACTTCCGATCCTTCTGCTCCGTAAAAGATAACATAGTGGCCCAAGTATTTCAGGACTTTCGCAAGGTGCATTATCTTGGCGCAAAAAGCATAGCCCACTCCTTCTTTTTTATTCGTTGGTGTTTGAAAAGTCCCCAACAGATGAAAAGTCATCGGTTCGGGATTTGCCTTTACATTCTTTTGATTCTTTACCAAGATATAATTTCCGTATGCGCGTTCTGTTGTAATAACTTTAAACCCGTAATTCTCAATCAGCCAGTCCGCAGTTTCCCCCATATAATCTTCCATCACGATTGTCAATTCTCGTTTGGTTTCCAATATCTCTTTCATCCCTTCAAGCACCTTTCTTTCGTTTCCTTCAACATCAATTTTAATCATATCTGGCATTATTCCTTCCTTCTTGTTTATCTCGTCAAATCTCCTGACCAAAACTTCTTCGGAACTTTTCGCTTCATAATTTAAACTTGATTGTCCTTCTGCTCCGCCAGTGTAAAGTTTCAGGTATTGATTATCAACATCAGATAATGCGTATGGGAATAACACAACATTTTTAATCTTGTTATCAAAACAATTTCTCAAGAATAAATCCGTGTTTCTTTTTAATGGCTCAAACGAAAACACTTTTCCGTTATGGCCAACAATTCCCGAAGCCAATAAAGAATAATATCCTACACTCGCTCCAATATCCATAAATACCTGTCCGGCCTGTAAGTTGTCAATAATAAATTGTGTTGTTCTTGGTTCCCAAATACCAGTTTCTTTGATTGAAGAAGTGATAGGATGGTCCTTCTCGTGCAATAACATTTTATAACCATTAACATTTTCAACTAAAATTTCTTTTGTTTCCATATCATAGTATTTTACTTGTTAATAATATAATTGGCCGATAACCTTCAAAAACTTTTTCCACCTTCATACCGGTTTCTCTTTCAAGGCGCGGAAGTAATTTTATCAGGTCAAAAGCAAACGCCCAATCCTTTTGTATTTTAATGTCGGGAACTTCAATAAACAATCTTTTAACTTTTCCCCTGAATAATTTTAGATTGCTAAATGCCCTTTGTTCCCCGATAGCATTTACTTCGTTGTGCAAAACTGAAAGATATAATATGTTATCAAACGGAGTTTTTCTTTCTCGGATTATTTCTTTCCAGTCGCCGGTAACACATTTCACATTAACATTTTGAATCGTGGCCAAATACCTCGCCACTGAAACCAACATCGGAAGTATATCTACGGCCGTTGGCTTATATCCTGCCTTCGCAAGATGATGGCTAAAATACCCCTCTGAACAACCTATGTCTAAAACCGTTGACCCAACCATCTCATCCAACATAAACCTCAACCGTTCCGGACCATCTGGCCTTTGACAAGTGAAATCTGATAAGCGCGGATCGCCAATCCAGTTATACATATAGTGCCTACCGTCAAACCTACTTGTTAGTTTTTCAACCAAAGGGAAATCCTTTCCAACAATTCCGTCTGGGTCTATCCCCTTTGAATCCCAATCAGTGCTTACCCATATTTCAGGGTCAATTCCCAAATACCTGATAATACTTAAGCGGTGATGGCCATCGTAAAGATTTATAAACCCGTCATCATCAAAATATACGAATAGTGGTTCTTTGCTTTCATCGTAACCGTCTTTTTTAATATCTTCGTATAGTTGAATAAACTTCTTTAACCTAACCATCAATGCACTTTCAAAATCTGCAACATTTGTTAGGTCCCGATGTCTTCCACCCCAAGTCATATAATTTCTCTGAAATTCGTTAAGGGGACAATTCACCAAATCTTCGCCGTTTTCATACATATCAAGCGTCTTGTGAATCACAGATTCAAACCAAGAGTGCTGAATCAGAGAACTTTTTATTTTATATTTTGCCATTTGTTTTAAATAATTGAGTTTGGGTTACCGGATCCTTTTCAATTTTTGTAATTACCTGACCTTCGCGAATATCGTAATTTATTCCTTCCCAGTATTCTTCATCAGTTGTAAAATCTTTTATATTTATTTGATATTTTTCATCGTTCCAATAACCTATTTGATGGCCCGTAACCTTATCAATTATTGCATAACGCGCAATACTTTCGCCTTTTAAGAATCTTGCGCCTTTTGATGTTAAACAATAACTGCCGGGAAAACCTACGATATGTGCAATCAATCCGTGAAAGCGTGGTCTTGATAAATTTCCCACCATATTTGAAGTCAGTTTACCTTCCTTAACCATTAAATCATAATCCATCGTGCCTTCCTTAACTTCCATTTCTTTGCGCGGATGAATAGCATTTATGCCTTTAAGCATTATTGCTCGTGCTACCGATTTAAGAATATCTACTGTTCCAGCGTCTATTGATAATATGTATGTTTTAGTTTGGCCACAGCAATTACATTTTTCTGGAATATAGATTTCTTGTGCTTTTAAACTGCTCATAAATTTATCTAACGAATTATTTTTGCATACGCATTTTTTTCGTTAGTCCGTTCCGTAAAGATTTTAAATTTAAAGATTTATTATCCGTAATACTTTTATCTATTCTTTTACTATATACTATAGTGCAGTCCTTAGCTCTAACCCCTGCACCTTGATATGCAGGATTGGTGTGGTTTTCTGCACCTTGCCGTGCAGAATCTGCACCTTGCTCACCACTTCTTAACCGCTTATTAACAGAGTTATTAACAAATTTATCAACAAGCCATATCTCTCTGGTCCAACCACCACCAATTCTTTTTTTAATTACCCTTTTGATCAATTTGTATTGCTCTAACAACATCAGATATACCTGCATAGTTCTCTTTGGTATTCCCGTTTCTTTTGACAAATAATCATTACTGGCCCAACAATAACCCGTCTTATCCGATAAAGACACTATCCTTCCGTAAAGCAACTTAGCCCTTGATGGAACTTTCTTTTCCATTAAAAGCCAAGTTGGCATTACGGTATAATAAGAATAGTGTTTTGTATCTTCCTCCATAGATATTGATTTACTTTAGATAGTTTATAACAGTGGAATGGTCCTTCCTATTTATTATAAACCCAATACTTGAATAAGACAACCCTACCTTTCTTAATTTCTGCGATAACTCTTTTCGCGCAGAAACAAACAGGGAAATTCTTGAAGGACCCTTAAGTTCCTTCTCTGTTATTCCGTATTTCTCACACACTTCAGTTATGATTTTTTGTATATCTTCCATACTAATTTAATTTTTCCTTCACGCTACTGATGAATTTTTCAATAGCCCTTTTATAATAAGCATCAAATGGTTCTTGAATCTTGTGTTGTTTCCAGAAGACAAATAATACTTTGCGTAATCTCGTGGCCGGTTGTTCTTCACCTGATTCTTCATCAACTTCTATCTTGGGTAAATTTTCAATATCTACCTGCGATAATTGTTCGGCGAAAACAAACCAACCAAGTTTATTATTCAGCAACATAACCCTTCCTGCGTCTTCGGGATGTAATTCTTGTGTGTCAACCTGAATCCTAATTCCCTTATCGGCCATCGTGGTTATCTTACTAATCGTTGCTGGAATTTTTAATACTATTTTTTCTTCTGCCATATTATTTTGGTTAATTGTTCTTCTAACTCTCGTATTCTGATCTGATGTGGCTCAATGATAGTGGACGGAGAATGTCTTTCTCTCGGTAATAAACATAAATTTTCTAACCTGTTATCATCCCTAATTCCGTTTAGATGATGAATAATATGTCCTGCCGGTATCTTCCCGTGTGCATCTTCCCATACTATCCTATGTTCAAAATACCTTTTTTGTCTAACAACTATTACTATGTAACCACTTTTATTTTTATTCCTGCCACCCTTCCAACTATGATGATTCTTGCCAGTGGGGACTATTAACCTACCCCTTTTATATGCCAATTCAACAGATTCTTTTGGCGAACGCAATTTGATTCCCGACCTTTTAAGTCGCTCCCAGACCGCCTGATTGGTAATGCCAACCATTTCGCTTATTTCTGGTAACGAACAACCACCTTTGTATAATTTTATCAGATATTCAGTTTTTATCTCTGGATGTGATTTCATAAGATTTAAGATAAATCTGTTAATCTCCTCTTAAGATTAACACAATTTATAAACGCTTTCTTATCTTTGGCATTATCTTTGAACTCTCTGAATCTGAAGTCCCCAGTTTCTTTATCAAGAGCAATAATTATTCTGTAATCAATCTTCTTGCCAGTTTCTTCTTCCCACGCTAACTGATAACCCGCTGTCTGTATTGCGTGTTCGGGATAAATTCCGTCAGGAGAAACCCTTGATGGCTTTGAACTCTTGAAATCAAACAAAATTAAATCCTTCCCAATCTTTCCTATAGCATCAACGGTTCCCGGATATTTATGTATCTTTGAAAATATCAACCTTTCACTCTCCAACCATTTTACATTGTGTTCCTTTTGGAATTTTAGAAAAGCACTGATTCCATTAACGACCCTTTTGTTGTCTGGTATTTCGGGATTTTTTCCCGTTATCTTATCGCTAATCCAAGCGTGAATTTCTTTACCGATGTCAGCTGCTTCTTTCTTAACATTTCTGTATTCTCTTTTCGCCACCTCTATAATTGCTTCTGTTATTATGTCATTGCCATTTGCTTTTTCCTGTAACAGATATTCACCCATCATTTTAACTGCCCAACCAAGAAGTGCGGCACTCTTGTCAATTACTCCGGTATAATAAGTAACCCCATACAACCTTTTTCCTTTTGCGTCATAGTATTCGTGTTTGTCAGCGTGATCGGTAACAAATTTGATTTCCACTTTATCATCGTAAAGTTTAACTATTTTTGTTTCTTTCATTGTAGTATTATTATTTTGATTATTTCACTTCACCATTAAGTAAAGTGGCCACAACTATTCCCGCGTGTTTCTCTGAAATATCAAACGAGTGTAACACGATTCCAGTTCTTTTCTTAAGATTCAATAATTTCTCTGCGTCATTTGCTCCCTTCAACATCCCCTTTAATTCATTAACCTTTTGGGCCGGAGTATTTGTCTTAACTGGTTTTGGATCTGACGGGTCTTTCATTTCAGGCCCTGCGAATCCTTTGTCAACCTTCTGAATTTCCTTGAACTCATTGCTTCCATAAATATCAGAAGCTATCCCAAGTTCTGAAGCGCACTTCTTAAGAGCGTCAGTTGACGCTGCTTTAAGGTCATTTCCGAAGTCAACGGGAATCTTTGTTCCTTTTTTATACTTCACATCTGCGCGACCAAACTGTTCTTTAACGATTGCTGTCCTGCCAGATTTATCTCTAATCGTTAATCTTCCCAATATCCACACAAGTTCTCCATCTTCACTTTTTTCTCGGCCGTGTTCCTTTACTTCAAAATCCCACAACCAACCAAAAGTATAATTCAGAACCTTCTTTACATAAACACCGGTAACATAATCCCACTCCATACCACCTTTTCCTTTCCTGCGATAAATATGTTCCTTTGGGGTTTTCTGTAAAATCATCAGAAGTTGTTTTGCATTGAACGGGCCATTAACCAACATCAACTTCTTTTTGAAATCTTGCGCTTCTTTGGCTGCAACTAAATTTTTGTTGCTGTCCATAAATTTGATTTTACTTTTTAATTATTATTCTAACCGACCTTTAATTTACATTTGACGACCACACTGCAGTTATCCCGCAAAGCAAAATAAAAAACGCCCAACCGGAGCATCTTAAAATTGCATCAATAACTTTTACATTAAACACATTTGCAATCACTGCAAATATCACGAGTAAAAAAGAAAGAAGGGCCACCCAATTTATGAGAACTCTCGCCACTTCTTTTGTTTTTGTTTGCATAATTTTATTTATTATTTTAATTATTATTTCCGACCTTTGTTATAGTTATCCACAGGGCTATACCCTATATTATAAGTATAGCAAAAATAAATACCTTGTCAAGTGTTATACACCATATAACAAAAAATACAGAGTAATTTCTGTATTTTTTGATTTAATTTATTCTTCGTCTTCTGTTTCGCCTTCTTCAACTTCTTCTTTGTCTTCCGCTTCTTCTTCTTTTTCTGGCGTATCTGTCGCATCCATAGTTCCGGTTTCTAATTCACTTTTTTCTTCACCGGTTTCTGGATCTTTTATTTCTTCGTTTGACATTTTGTTTTTTTTATTTAATTTATTATACAAGCTAAAACCAAGATAAGTAATAATCCGTCAATAATTCCTAACGCTATTATAATTTTATCAAATGTTTTAACTTTCATTTTTTTCTACGACCTGTAAATTTTTTGGAATCTTGTGCCAACAGGTCCAATGATTTTGTTTTCCATTGCTTATCATCTTGGCCGTGCAAAGGGCTTGATCGTAAATTGATTCACGACTTCCTTCACAAAAACCTTTGAAGGTTGGCAGATGGAATTGGAACAAACCATAGGCATCTCCGGAATCACCCCATACTCCAGTGTGTTTTATTCCACTTTCGCATTTTGCTATTGCAAGAAGTGTTTCCGTTGAAACTGCTGGGTATAAATTATTTGCTACCTTAATTGCATCCATTATAATTTCGTGTTCGGACATCACTCGCGGTGGCAAATAACTCTGTTGGGATTCTACAATAAGGGACTGGCCTGCGACTACAAGGATTGTCAACAGGGGTATTATTGCTAACCCAACTATTTTTTTAATTGCGCTTCAATATCAATCCCTTTCTTTTTCAAGAAACCTCGTAGGATCAATATGCCAACAGCTCCGAGTAAAAGTATCGCACCCCATACCTTGTCTGCTCCGGCAAGTAACGCACCGCCGACAGAAGTTAAAATAGAGGCAATAATCAATAACGATGTTTTAGATAATTCACTCATAATTATTATTTTTATTTTTAATTCTTATTGCTGGTCCGACTAATCCAGCGTTGCTAATTTTAGTATGGTCTAAAATAATTCACTTGTCAATACCCTTCTACTAACAGTTATCCACAATCATATTATGGCTGATTGAAGTAATGAGCTTCATCACGGACTTAATGTTGGTAAAGTTTATGGTCTTTAATCCAACGCCGTTTAACCTCAAGGTATCAGCCGGATAATAAAACTGACCCCTTCTGGCCAGTTTTACTTACCTAATTTTCCGTCAATACGGCCTAAAATTTCTATCATCTTTGTATTATCATCGTGAATCGTTTTGATTAAATCTTTATTATTTGTAACCATACAATCCTGTATATGTTCCAAATGATTATTATTCATTCTTGTCAATTCACCCAAAATGGCTTGTGACATTACACCGCTGGAGTTTCCGTTTTTCTTATTTTTTAAATATGCGAAAAATTCTTTTACGCACAAGGCAAAGATAAATGCGATCGCTCCAATGTCTAACAGTTTATCAATTTCCATAGTATTACGATTTACTTATGTTATATTTCTTTCCGATAAATCCGAACAGAATCCATATTGGAATTGCCAACCAAACAAATTCCCACAATAACCAAATCAGCGCGTAACAGATAACGAAGCACAGGAATAACAACGGGAGAACTTTTAAGGCCCACTTAATCATAGTTTATCTACTTTCTCTAAAATTTGGTTTCTTAATCTTTGCATTGTTTTTGGTTGCGTCTTTTCATCAAGCGTTCTATACACCTTAAGCAATTCGTATATGGAACTTATCTTTCCTCTTTGATTTATAATCTCCTTAACTTCATCCTTAGAAAATGTCTTAAGTTTGTGAGTATAATCATAGTAATCATTATCGTTCTTCTCGCGTAAATCATAATAACTATTCAATTTACGGCCAGAAGTAAAGTAATACTCCCTATTCATTGACTTAAGCGGATTATAAATGCCCGGTTTACCAGTGATGAATCCACTGGCCCGACCCAAATAACCGGTTAAAAGATAATCAATTTTAATTGGCGACATCTTTAATGTGCTTCCCAGCCACTTCGCAACAGGCGATGTCGTTTCGTTATACCTGTATTCTGGCGATCTGCTCTGCATCAGTTGGCTTTCCATCGGCATTATCTTGGGGAAATCTTTAACTCCAGCCAAAGTAAGCACTCCGGGTTTAATCAGTTGCGGGACCCAAGACATTAACATTTTTTCTGGTTGGCTAATATCAAATTGTGATGGCAACCAAGATAGACCAGCGTTCAGATATTCTCCTGCAGTATAGTTTGATTGAAGTTTCTTATCGGTCCAAGCCATATTGATAAGCGTTGCGATAAATTCCATCTGGTCGGGAACCCTAATCTTAATCAAATCTTTTCCGTTTGGATTCGGTAACCAAATATACTTATTTAATTCGTCAGGATGAATATCGGAATAAAGTTGTTTCTGTTCTTCCGTCCCTACCGACAACACTAAACCAGTTGCAGCGATTGATGTTGCAATAACGGCCAATGCTGTAAATAAATACCTTTTTCTGCCTTCTGGCGTGTTTAATGTTTCTCCGGCTTGTGCTAAAACCTGAATTGCTGGATTGAAAAATGGAATTGATTTTATAAATGTTTGGCCAACTCTGCCACCACCCCATCTTCCTATGTGATGGAACGGAGCGGTTACACGACCAGCTTCTTCTAACGCTACGATAGCCGTCTTACCTGCTTGTCTTGATTTAATGTATTCGGTTGCTCTGGTCATAATTTCGGACCACTGTGAAGGTAGTGCCAAGAAACTTGCGCCAGCGTTGGCCCAGTCAACTATCTTTAATATGCCTTGTCTTTCTTTGGCTATCGCGTCAAATAATTCGTTTGGCGACAAATCTTGCCAACCAACAAATGTTTGGCGCTCACCGCCCATAACAAGATATTCCTGCAAAAACAGATGTTCTTGATTTTCTGGATTTAACATCTTCACCAATTTCTTTAATGGGTCATAAATCGGAATATAATTATTTCTGGTCTGTGCTATTGCGGTTACTTGGTCAACAGTATAATTGGTAATGGCAAAGCCCGGAAACAATCCTGTTGTTCCCTTTGTGAAGAATCTGCTTGAACCCATCAATAATCTTTCAAAGACACTTAAATTGGTATGATTTAATAATTCATCAATCGTTCTCTTTATTGTGGAATCAACCAATATCGGCTTTCTGTCATATCCGCTTCTGGCCATAATGATATTCGGATCTTTCTCTTGCGGGAACATTAACCTTCCTTCGCTCGGAATAACCTTTAATTGTAATTGTTGGAATAGTTCTGGAAACTTATCTGAAATTGCATACATCCTATTATAGACAATTTGTTTTAATCCCTTGCGCGTTGCTTCGGCGTGATTCTTTATGGCCGAATATACAGGATTGATAATTGGTTTTTGCGAACCAGTTCTCTTTAATAACGAAGAAACTTTTGTTCGGCCAACTCTAAATCCTGATATTGCTCCGCCTTCTTCGCCGACAACTTCATCATAGATGTATCTTTTAAATGAGGCATAACCTTCTTTGTCAACCATCTTTGTATATTCTTCCGGTGATAATAATTGAACCTGATTATCAGATAAGAAGTTAAGGTCCTCGCGAACCAATACATCATATTTCTTTTCTATCTCTGCGAATCTGTCTTTGTTTTCCAAATAAGCATCGGTAACTTCTTTTTCCGTGAAGCCATCGTTGTCAAGAATCTTTTGAAGTTCCACTCGTGCAGGGTCATCTTTGGCCATTGCGTTTAATTCTTTATAAAGGAAATACTCTCGTCTGGCCACTAAATAATATCCAAGTTCTTCTGCGACTTTTTCTTGTTGCATTTCTCCAACAAAATTCTTCCAGTTATAATCGTGGAGTTTTTTCATTTCACCATTGCGCCAACCCCAATAACCTCTGTCGCCTTTTATGTTATTCAAAATTATGGCGTTGGAATTGTTCCACTGCCTTATCCATAATGAAGGATCTTTAACTGTAAAATGTGTCCCACTTAACTTGGCTAATTTTTCAATAGGATAAACTTGGTCCGCAAATTCTGTCTTAAATTTATCAAAGAAATTCAGGAAACTGTCTTTATTAACATTAACTTTTCCATTAACAACTCTTGCGCCAATCTTATCTAATGGCTTAAGGCCCTGATATTCTACGACTATGTTTTGTAAATCTTTTATAATATCGCCAATCACCGGTTCGTAAAATTCACCTTGTGGAGTTAAGAAGGCCTTTGTGATATACGGATATTCAGAAGCGATTGTTGTTGGTTGTGAAATATACTTCTGAAGCAACACGGCAAAACCTTCCAACATCCTTTTCTCAAGTTTGTGGGTTCTTTTCGCGCCGGGATAATATCTTTCGTAAATGTCAGTCATTTCTTTTCTTAATTTGGCGGTGTCTTTTGAATACAACGCATTTCCGTTAGAGGCATAACCCCTAATTCCCATCAAGCGTTGCGATATTTTATATGCAAAATCCAAGAAGTGAGTTATTTCGTGTGAAGCGATAGACAAGGCGTTCATACCGCTGATTCTGATATTCTTTGTTCCCCTATAATAAACGCCTAAAGCATTGCGCGGAAGATAACCTTCCCCGATTGTCAATGCGTATTTGTCAATTAACGCTTTTATCTTTTCGTAAATTTTAAATTGTTCTGGGGACTTATCCTGTATTCCGGCCAGTTCTTCAAATGTCCCTATCTTACTACCTTCGCCAGAAGCTATTCCTGATGGCGCTTTTTGTTTTGGCTCTTTGGTTAAATTTAATTCCCACTTATCTTTATCGGTAAATAGCGATGGACTTTTGTCTGCTTTCTTTGGAGTATAAAAATGAATCGTTTCACTGTCTAATGAATTTACAGCGTCAGTTATGTATTTATGATTTAGTCGCGTAATTCCACTACTCTCTCCGCTCACGCCCAACATTGGCATAACCAAAACCCCTTCCTGAACATTGCTCGGAATTTCAACATCTGAATCTCTCATCAGTATCTTGACTTCTTTTGTGGGAGTATCTTTGGTGTGTGGGATATTTTTCAATTTAATATAATTCCCTTCAACATCAATTTCAACTGCCTTTAATGGATCTTCATCGGCAAATGGCTTTAATTCTTTCAGCGCATTTTCCATATCGGACTTACCTACTATGTATTGTTTTGTAAATTCAGGATATACTTGGTCAAGTTTAGGATAATCTCCTTCTATTTTTCGTGCAACAATCTCTCCGTTTGCACCAGAGAATTTTATCAAACCATTTTTTTCATCGTATGTAATATCAACCTTCGGGCCAACGGCAGGTAATACTTTGGCCAACTTATCAACATTGCCAATTATAAACTCTGCTTTACCGGCAACCTTGCCATACACCTTGCGGTGATATAACCTGAACGCGTCTGTGGAAAAAATTTTAATTGATTTCCCGTCAACTTCAACTCTTATTCCCGTTATTTCTGGCCTGATTTCATTTTTTGAAATTGATAACATCGCAGTTTTTATTTCTGCGGTGAGGTTTTCGTTAAGTGCAGTAAACGCTGGTTCGCCTTTAACTTCAGGGATAATTGGGAAGTCCTTTACTTCCATCCCATCAGAAGGCACAACTGGTATGGCGTTTTTGCCAACCATCCTGTATAGGCCATCCTTAAGGTCAGATTTGAGCCGTAGGGCCATTTCAAGGTCTGTAGCCGATAATACGCCATCTTTGACCATAAATGCTCCCAGAGTGGGTATTGTGGGCTTTTTAGGCATAATCTTTGAGGCGAACTCTTGGGCTGGGACTTCCTTCTTGCCCGACCTTGTTTGAGTAGTTTTAATGGTAGGTTGCATAGTTTTGGCGGGTTTCGGTTGTTTCTTGACTGGTTCTGCTGGTTTCTCAATAATGCTCCACTTGTCTTTTGCAAATCCTAACGGTAGGCCCATTGATGTTCCTTCTTTGCCAATCCCAATATACTGCTTATCTGTTATCTTGGTTACTTTAATTGTGTCGGTTTTTCCCGATTTACTTTGTAGGGTTATGGTATCTCCAACCTTAACTTCTGCTCCTTTTGTGGCTTGATTAAATTTTCTATTTTTAATCACATCTCGTGCCATTGCTTCTGCGTCCTTTTGGATTATATCGGGATTGTTCTTTAATAAATTATCGGAAACTTTTTTAATTTCCGCCTGTTTAAACGGTTCCACGCCACTTGGTTTCTTTAATGTTGGCGCTTCACCTTTTACCATCGCTTTAATCTCTGGGGTTATTTCTATTGATTGTTGACCCGCAGACGGTTTAACAGAAACATCAAAATCTTCCGCAACAATATCTGTTATGGATTTCTTTTGTTCTGCTGTAAGTGTGCCATTAGCAAAAGCAACTCTAAGTGTTGGCGGAATAGACATCGCTTCAACGGCTTGAAATTTACCATCGCCAATAATTTTTGTTATAACATAATTCTCGCCATCTATGCTCACATAACCGCCGGCCGTATCTCCATTTATATCAGAAGGCGTAACCTCACTTCCGTTGTGCCATTTAATTTCGTGTTTGGGTTTATCTACTGGCAATCCCATATCAATCACTTTTGGCGTAATGCCAGTTATGTTTTTGACTATTACCGGAAGTTGTTTGTCATAAAGATTAACGGCCCACTGGCCACCCACATTAAGGCCCTCTCCGGATAAATTTCCTTTTGGTTCTGCAAGTATTTTTTCTGTTATTCCCTTTCCGATAACATCGCCAAGATTTTTTCCTTCCCATTCTGTTTTAGTTAGGGAAACATTGATCTTCCCTTGTTCGTCTATTCCAATGCCAAATGGTTCTCCGCTTTTCGGTTCTATTACGATTGACTTTCCTTTTTCTCCAGTTTTCCAATCTATACTCTTAATTTCTTTGGCCAGATTATATCTTGCTTTTTGTTGTTCCCCGTTAGTCCAAGCCATTATATCGGAACCACTATCAACCGCTTCTTTTAATGCGCGTTTAACTGATAACTCTTGCCAGTTTTTCAAAAGTGCGTTTGACGGAACAACATTTTTAGATGCCTGTTCTTGGGCCAATTTTTTTGCCTTTTCAATAGTATCAACGGTTTGTCCTAATACTCCATTTTTTTCAAAGACATAAAATTTATCGCCTTCTTTATCAATTCCAAAGTATCTACTTCCAACTTCCGCCCATAATGCACCATCTCTCCTGTCGTTCCACTTCAATTCTTTATCGGTTGTCGTTCCTTGTTTTCGCGCTTCTAAGGCCCAATCACTTTGTAGTTCTTCAACAAATAAAACTTTCTTGCCATCATATATTCTGTCGTTTAGGCGTAAGTGCGAAATAACATTTTTCTCGTCCCAGTGAGCAGATTTAAAACCACCACCGCCCAACATTGCAGCTTTGTTTTCGTTTAACGCCTTAAGCGCCAATTCATCTAAGTCCCCGCCGTTTAAATCAAATGTCATCCGTTGTCCGTTTGGAGTTTCTAATGCCCCACTATTACCAACCTTCCAAGTTTTTGTGCCTTTTGGCAATTCCGTTAATGTTGAACTCGTATCTATTGGCACCCTTATCAATACTTCCCTGTAATTCTCTCCGCCCGGTAACTGCCACCCAGAAAATTTAACTTTGGTATCAATCAGTGTTCCTGATTTTTCTTTCAGTTTCTGGTATTCAACTTTGTCTTCGCCGACAATACTTCCGTTGTCAACCTTCTTTCCCAGTTCCTCAAATCTGATTTTTTCTTGCGGGGTTAGTGTGTTTTTAGAAATCCCCTTTATGGTTTCTTCAGTCCCTTTCAATTCAGGGGCAAATTCTTTTGCTTCGGCCTTAACTGCGTTTCCCTTAATGTTCTGAAATTGATTCTTTGAAACGATATAAGTTTCGCCGTCTTGTAATAAAACTTTATTCCCCTTTAATTCGTAAGGAGTTAATGCTTCGCCTTCTGGAATAACTTTTTTCTCTCCGTGAATATCTGTGATTGCGACATCTCTTTTTAAATTGATGTCGGGATATTTCTGCATTATATCATCGGCGCTTAATCCTTTTGATTCGCGAATTGTTTTAGTAATCTCTGGGGTTATTCCAGATTCATATTCTTTTGCAATTTTAATTTCTTCTTCGGTAGCTTTTCTGATTTGATTTGTGTATTCACCAAAGTCAACATTTTCCGTATCTCTTAAGTATCTTGCGCGAATACCGGCGATATTTATATCCGTCAGATATTGATTCGGTTTTTCCTTTATGTTTTCAGGGGTCCCGTCAATGTATTGAGCGTTTCCAGTTGTGGCAACTTCGGGATAACCATCATCGTTTATAATGTAATCTCCAACCCTAACCGCCAAATGCTCCTTAGATTTTATTTTATTTATTTGTTCTTGTATCTTTTCGTTACTCGCCTCTATTTCGGAAAATTCTTGTTCCGTAAATTCTTTTCCCTTTGGCGCAATAACAGATTGAAGTCCTTGTTCCAACTCCGAAATCTTGCTTTCGTCTTTTGCTGATAGTTCCATAAATTCTGCGGGTTCAAATTTCGGATAATTCGGATCTTTACTTGGTTCGTTTCTCACAATCTCATAAATTTCTTTTGCCTTTTTGGTAATCTTTGCTTTCGTTTCTTTTTGTTCTTTTGAAACTGCCTCTATATTCTTGCCTAAATTCTGAATAAGCGTCTTGTCGTTGGCCGAGATTGTTTCCACATCAACTTCTTTGGCATTATAAAAATTTATTTTCTGAAAACCTTTATCAGTTTTAACCAACACGGAACCGTCATCATAAATATCTTCAATCACTCCATACCCTTCGGTCTTAACTTCTTTGCCTTTATTCTTTCCAGAGGTCATAACTTTCTTGGCCGGAATTTCATTTGATTCAATAACATCACCCGTCTTTAATGATGTGGTAACACCCCAACCGGCCTGAAGGTCGTTAGGGTCCATCTTATCAACTTCATCTAATTTGATATTATTCACTTCTTCGTAACTGGCTTTGTCTAATCCGCCTTCTTCTGCTGAAAGAAATTTCATACCATAAATATCTTTTTCGTTTGCAGTTTCTTCGTTCTTCATAAACATACCAGTCATATCAATCTGCGTTCCTGTTCCATCTTCGGTCAATTCAACCGCACCCTGATTATAAATTTCTATGGCGATATAATTCAAATCTGGCGGGATTGGTTCGCCCTTTAAAATTTTTGATATAACGAAATCTTGTTGAGTATATGGCGTTCTATAAATTGATTTTGCGCCTTCCTTTTCTATAACAGTTTTGGCTTCTTGCGCGGTAGGAAATGTTTCCACTTTTTCTTCCACCAAAGGTTCAGTAACCGTAGTTTCTTTTGGTGCCTTAACTGCCTTAACCTTCTTGGCTTCTATCTCGGCAATCTTTGCATTGACAATATCTGCTGTTGATTTTGCAATAGCATTTGGGATATTCGGTGTTGTTGTCGGTTTAGCTGGCGGAGTAACCACTGGGCCAGTTGTCGGAACATTTGGAGTTGGTCCCGCAGTTGGCGTGGTTCCAGTTGTTGGCGGAACGCCAGTTTCAGGTATTCCTGTTGGCGGCGTTGTCATCTTTGGCGCTGAAGGTTTTTGTAAAATATCTTTTAAGCGATTATACAAAGATGGTTTAGTTTGGAAAACTTCAATATCCGCTTGTTTTAGAAACGGAATTGTTTTTATATCGCTTGGATTTATTCCTGATGTTCTCGCGGGAATTAAATCTATTGAGCTTTTTGTAACCTTGATGAGTTGATTTGGGTCTGCTTCACTTTTAAACCATATCGGCTGTTCTTGTGTAAAAATTTGATTAAGCGGTTCTGCATTTTCTTGAAGGGCCGTTTGTGCTTCCTTTGATATTCCTGTCATCTTGCCAGATTTAATTTCGTAAAAAACTGGTTTGAAAAACTGCACTATTGGGTATGCTAAAACTTCAAAAGCCGCAAAGGTTCCTGCGGTGTTCACGACATTTTTGGCCCATTGTCTTTTGTTCTCTGCTTTCGTAATCGCTCCGAATAAAGCGCCCCAAGTGGCAGATTTTGCCACATTTAAAGGATAACCAACACTCCACGGATGTTTGGCGACTGTTTCCGATAAAACTTTTAATGGAGTTGCTGCGCCGGGTATCTTTGAAGCAATGGCACCGAGTGCTGGACTTAACAATCTTGAAAGGAAGGTCATACTGATTATGTTCCCAACAGATTGAAACACTTTTTGTTTTGTGGTTACTGGTTCAACGCTCGGCATATCAGAAATATAACCAGCTCCCCAGCCGAAAGTTAATCCGCGCTTAACAAAATTCAACGGATCTATTTTTTCAGGATGTAATTCCTGCATAATGTCCGTTGTTTTATTATAGTCATAGGCCATCTTCTCGCCCGGTGTCATCTGGCTAACTTTCTTTTCTTCTGCAGCGATTTTGGCGACACTCTTTTCTTTCTCGCCAGTAGTTTCAGAAATCTTTTTAATTTCTTCTGGAGTTGCTTCGGCCAACGGTTTAACATTTGCGCTTGGCTTTCCGATAGTTTCGCCAGTTGGCAAACCCGCCCTTATCTTTTCTTGTATGGTTAATTGCTTTGGTTGTTCCAAAGCTACGGTGGTTTTAACAGAAGGAAGTTTTTCCGCTTCCGGACCAACTACCTTGCCTGTTTTTAACCTCTCATTTTTCTTTTGTTCAATTTCGTTGAGAAGATTAACAATAGACATATTTATTCTTCAGATGTATTAACTTGTTCACTAATTGCTGGTTTCCATCGTCTTGCGATATTATATTCCCAAGTATCGGGAATCAAGGTATAAACAACGGAACCAATTTCGTCAACAGTGTAATCGGGTAATTCGTTTTTAATTTGTCTAATTACATCTTCTCTGGTGCCGGGATCAGTTAATCCTTGTTCTTTGCCTTCAGCAATATAGCGTTCTTTCTTGGCCTTCCAAGTTTCAATTCTTTTTGCAATAGGATTTGAATAAACTTGTGCTAATTGTCGGCCGACTTCTGCCTTCATACCATTTGAAGTAGGAACTCCAGTTAAATCCATCATACCAGTCAACACCATATTGGTATAAGTCATAGCGTCTTCTTCGGTTGTTTTCTTGGTTGGTGTTTCTTTCTCCTGCTTTATTGTTCTGATTTCTTTTAGATAATCAACCGAATTATGCGTAGCGTCAGCTAATTGGCCCAACTGGTCATCGTTCAAGTTTGCTATCGCGCCAGTGCTGATTAAAGTATCAAGTTGTTTGTTGGCCTTGTCTTCAATATCTTTTAACATATCAGTTGTTGATTTATAAATATCAGAAATACCGCGAGTTTTCTGTTGACTAACTAAATTTAAAATACCAGCGAAAGAACTTCCGCTTACTTTTGAAGCGTCTGGCATACCTGTTGGTAATGCAGTGGCACCAGCCACCTTTCCTTCTTGCGCTGCTTTTGCCGTTACTGTTTTTAAAACATCTTGAAAAATAGATAACCTATCCATTTTTGTTTCTGGTAATTTCTTTTCTGCGCTTTGAGTATTAAGTGTCCCAGCTAATTCGGGTAAATTCAAATTTGCCCCAGCAGAAATTTTGTTTGGGTCCTTGATGTCTGGATTTAAAGACATTAAATCGTTGGTAGTTGTCCCGTATTGTTTGGCCAATCCGCCTAATGTTGACCCGCTTGGAATTGTAATTTGTCTTGGCATAATTTTAAAAGAAAGGATTGCGCAGATTCACCAGCGCAGTCGCTCTCGTGGTTATATCATTTAATTTTTCACTTTCAAGCGAACCGGTAACATCGCCAAGAACTCCAGATATTCCAGATGGTAAATTCTTTGTTCCGATAACCTGTTCAGTTGCACTTGTTAATTTTCCAACATTTTCACCGTATATTCTTTGATAATCTTCCAGTGCTTTTTTGGCTTCAAGGTTTCCGCGACTTGCCTGTGTTGATAAGTCGTCTAACTTTCTTTGAAATGTTCTCTTGGTGCTTTCCACTATGTCTTGATTTTCTGTATCAAGTCGTGATTCTGCTACGGCTCGTTTAGAAGAAAATGTTAATCCAGTGGACGCAGCGCTTTCAATTAAAGTTTCTCTGGCCATTTCATATTTGCTTTTCTGTCTTGATAATTCTGCTTGTTCGTCAACGCTTAATCTATCACGGCCAAGAGTTAGGTCCTCATCTATTTGCTTAATCTTTGAATCTAAATCTTTTTTCTTTGATTCAAAATCAGTTGCCTGTTCACCTAAAGCAGTTTTTAATTCATCTTGAGCAATTCTTATCTTCTCTGCAAAGTATGGATCGGCTTGTGCCTTTGCGTCTTCAAGCGCTTGTTTCAAAACTTTCTGACTTTCTTCATCGTTAATTTTTAAAACATTATAATAATCAATCACATACTGTTTATCGTCATCATCAAGTGCATTGAAATTATCGTTATTTTTTAACCAATCAGGAGTAGTTTTGTCGTCTGTTGTTTTTCCAGTAGAATCGCCAGTAGTATTCCCAGTAGTGTCCCCGCCGGTGTTTGCATTTGCTGTTTTAATAAACTGTTGCGGAATAGATTTTCCTTCGTATGGGCTTCCCTTAAATGTCGGAAAAACCTTAACATTGGCCACTTTCCAAGCGTCAGCAACCGTCTTTGTTCCTGTGCGTTCCATTAAATCGCGCTCATCATAAATCGGAACGAGTTGATCGCCCATCACTTGAAAGACCTTGTTCGGGTCAGCTTCACTTGAATATCTAACAAAAGTTCCTGTAGTTGGCATAATCTTTAGTATTCCTTGTTAAAGGTTCCTAAAACCCTTGATGGGTCTATGGAATCAACTTCTTGGACGGCCGACCAATCCCCCCACTTCTTATTCAAAATCCCAGCATTATATGCTCGGTCCGAAGTAATCCAGATATAATAGTCAACACCATTTTCATCTTTCAATACCTCGTATATTCTATTATCGTTTGCTGTTTTAATTGTTCTTGCCATTTTAGTTTTTTGGGCCAGTTCGTCTGGAAGGTCTATGTAGGTTAGCCCCTTAAATAACACTGGGTCATTTGAAGAATCTAACGCTTCATAACTCACATCCATCGCACCAACTCCTTTAATAATTATATCATAATTTGTTTCATTTCCCTTAATGTAGTATTTCCCAAATTCATTTTCAACAAGTTTTAAATAAAGTGTCAATCCCCAAGTTCTGCTCCAAGAATTTGTGAAATAAATATGGTCTTCATCATAACCAAAGAAATCAACAGCGTGGCCCCACAACTTCTCGCCTTTGATCGGCGGTCTGACATTTCCTTTGGCCCAACCTTCGTGTGTTCCAACTGCTCCGCCTTGAACAACATTTCCTTCGCCGAAAAATATACCAACCTTGTAACCCTGCAAACCCCTATCGGCCCAAGCGTATGTTTCAATACATTGCTTGGTCCCTTCAAATTCAACCAACTCTGAAATGTTTTTATCATTAACAAAATTTTTCCAGCTTAAGGTATAATCACTTTTAAATTCTGATTCTAAAGGAACGCCGTAATCTCTTATTGCCTTAGGACAACTATCAATACTCGCGCCGTATGCAGTGTCTTTTTCAATACGAGATTTAATATAGGCCATTAACGCTTGAACTGACGGCTTGGCCAGAACTCCATTTTCTTTGTAGGATAAAATTCCCGTATGTCTTGAACCACTTTCGGCAACACAAGAACCTAAACTGTATTGATAATACTCAAATGCTTCAATATGTTTTACTGCGTGGAATCCGAAAAATTCGCTTGGCTTTGCCTGTAAAAATTGTGGCATTTCAGATAATAAAACTTTACGCGAATCGTTTTCTGATTCCCTTGTCGGTTTAATCAAGCCCGGATTCATAGGTATAAATTTATTCTTTTTCATATTTATTATATTACTTATTAAGCAGCAACTGCTGTTCCGGTATCGCACGCTATCCATAAACCAGCACCGTCATAAAACACTAATACTCCTGTTCCAGCGCCACCACCTTCGCCATTTTTTCTTCCGTTAGAAGCATAGGCCACTGAACCTGCGACAACTGGATTTTGCGGATCGTTATAATAAACCGTTACTCTGACATAATCTATAAAAATGTTTGCCGTTCCGCCACCACCCTCAACTTTGAATCTTACATAAAGTCCATCGGTATTAAAATCTGTCTTAAACCATCCAGTTTCGCCCCACAAATCAGAGGCACCGCCAAGAGTTAAAACCGTATCTGTGGTCAAATTAAGCGCTGCACTTTTCTCTCCAGAAATCCAATCGCCATTTTTGGTCATACCGACATATAATTGAGGCGTTCCAGTTCCACCAGTAAAATGTCCCTCAACCTCTATCTTAATGCCGACAATCGTTACGGTTGGAAGTGCAAATCCAAATCCTGAATAATCTTGATATAGACCAGTGCTATTTATCGTTGCATAATTTCCGTCATCAGTATAAGCGTTTGTCGGATCGGTCCACTCATCAAAGTATGTTCCGGTTGCTGTCGGATATTTTGGTCCGTTACTGCCAATCGGTAAGTTTGCAACTGTGTAAGATTTTAATTGTAATGTTCCTAAAAGATTTAATACTCCAGTTATAACCAAATTTCTTCCGTCAAAATTGATATTTGAATTTACATCGCCAACAAAGAACTTTGCTAAATCGGAATCACTGTCATCAACGCCCAGCAAGAATCCACCCGTGCAAGTCCAAGTGGTAGCATTAAAATTTCCACCACCGATATAAATATCACCCGCTCCGCCCGTAACTCCCAATGTAATTTGCTGTGAACTTATTGTGCCTGTTACCAATTTGGAAACATTTAAACTGTTAATGTATTGGCCATCAACTACTGAACCGGCCTGAAGGTCTTTTATAATAACTGCGGTTTCTAATGTTATTGACTGAAATTTGGCAACTCCTGTTTTTAAAATAAATGCTTTTGCGTTGTCATTATCAGCCGTAAAATTTGCTTGTGTGCAACCCCACCAAGAATTTCCGTAACCGTCAGAGTGAAAAGAATCTGCTGTCGTATTTTCGTTCGGGATGTGAATTGAAGCAGCGATTAAGGAACCCCTGAATACTCCGTTGTTAAATTCAACACTGCCATCTGAAGCGATATTCCAACCACTAACTCCAGAAACAAAGTTTGAACTTCTCAAAAATCCTTCAATCATCGTGATATTCTCAACCAATTCACCGGACCCTATCTGTGATGGCGAGGTCTGGAAGAAATTGCTTTCGGCCATCGTTGCTACTTGCAAATCGGAAGCACTATCACTTAAAGAATCAAACTCTAATGTTGACTTTGATAATAACTTATTAAATCCCGTATCAAATATGTTATATGCTTCGTTCATTTTTTAACAGATTCAGAAATGTCTGGGCTGATAATATCTAAACCAATTAACTGCGTTAATCCGCCCAATCCACTTCCGAGCAATCTTAATTCAAATAAATGTCCCTTTTTATCTACGGTCAACTCGTTTTCAAAATCATCTTTCGTTGCGCCAATTTCTGTAAATCCTGTCTTGTTATCAATCCTCACGGCCAAAGATGTTCCCAAACCATTTTCCAAATAAGGAACTATTGTTGTAATGTCTTTTAATCTTCCGCGACTTCCCAATTCCATCGGATGATATTGCGCTGCAAATTGTATTGATAAGTTTGAAGATCCGGTAATGTTGTCTTTTGTTCCTGTAAATAATTCAATAATCTGGCCATCATCATCACCAGCGATAATTTTTAATGCCGTTCCTGAAATGTATTGCGAAAAAACTTTATACTCTGTTGGGAATCCAAGCACTGACCAAGTTTTACTATCTAAGTGATAATAAACCACAACATTTGAATAGGTTATTCCGTCATAAGTAATGTCGCCGATTGACCACATTGCCATCTCTCCGTCTGAAAATCCAGCAATACTCGCATAGTTAGAAGTTGAAATCGCTTCAATTATTTTCTGAATCGGTCTTGATATTTTTCTTGTGCTTTCACCATTTGTTTCATAGAAACCGATGGCTTTTTTATAAGAAGCGGAAAAGAAGAAACAAGTTGTCGGGCCATTAACAATACTTTCGTGTGATGATGTTCCGAATTTACATAGGTCGTCTGGGAAGGTTGAACTTCCGTTCCATCTCTTAAGTGCGCGTTCTTTAAAAATAAGTAAATAACTTGGAACCTTGCCAAGTCCCGTTCCAGCACCCTGACCTTCGTATGGTTCTATGTCAATATAACCATTTCCTACGGTCCAAGATATTGCACCAGTAGAAGGAATTGAAGAATAAAACAATCTATCAAGCGTGGCCGAAACTCCCAAAACATAAACCCTATCGTGCCACTCAATCGGATATTTCCCTTTCGGACAATTTCCTATATCAAGATTTCCGCCAGTCGTAACCCAAGCATCTCCATCGGCAGAAGCAGTTGCATTTGTTCCGTCTAAAATCATAACCGTATCAAGGTAAGTTAAAAATCTGTGCTTAACCGCCTTCACTCCGGCCACTGATTCAGAAGTCCAAGTTGCCGTTATCAATCTATAAAGAGCAGAATTACTTGCGCCATCAACTACGGCCAATAAATGCTTTGTTCCATTTGACAGAATAAATTGATGTAATCCTAATATGTTTTTTGCGTCTGCGATTTGTGCGCCAACCAAAGCAGTTCCTTCCCTGACCACGCCCCTTCCCAAAACTTCACCGAATAAAAGATTATAAGCGAAATTCAAAGAGTTTTGCGGAGCAAGTAAATTGTCAATCTTCTGAATTATTCCGTTGCTTAAATCACGGATTTGTAAAGTATTCAATTTCATCTTTAATAAGTTATGCCGTTAATTTTAGGTTTTCTTTTTTTTCTATTTGCGGGAACTTCATTGCGAATATAATCATTTAAAATCTGTGTAAATTGTAAATAGTCCCCATCAGTAAATTCTCTTTTTCCGTCATTTTTCATTTGCATACGAATCGCCCAAGTCAACCAGTGTTTAATTGCATCATATCTGAAAGCGTCAAGCGAATCAGTATCGGAACTTACAGATGTCGGACCAGTCCAGTAATCTAAATAAACATTAAGATTTTTATAACTTGAATCTGGCATTGGCCAATAAACTAAATTTCCATCTGTATCAACTGAAAACTCTGTTGGTTCTCCTTCGTCTTCTCCATACCAGACATCGGTATCAACTGGGATTGTAACCGTAATTGAACCATCACCAGAAGCGGGAACGCCAGTTAAAACTCCTGCGGTTGCAGATCTTGTTACTGCAGTGTAGGTTATTGCGTAAAGTGTTCCGGAGATATAAACATTAACTGTTCCACTGTCGGGAAAATCGTAAGAGTTGTCTATTTCAAGTGTTGTCTGACCAGCAACGGCCTCTGTTCTGACTTGCGTATGGCATACTCCTTCCATATCTTCTTCAAGGTCGGCCATAATTTTCGGACTTAGGTCGGTTGATGTTCCAATCCTCACTCCTAAAATTGATTTAATCCCCATATCTTCCCAAATATCTGTGGGTAGGGCGATTTTATTTATCCCGCGAGTTGTCTGGCCCATCACATAGTTTACCTTTTGAAGTTTGGTCCACGCCTTTAATTTTCCAGTGATGAATTGAAGACAAGAATTTATCTCGTCTATACAAAATTCATAATCAATAAAATTCGTGTATGTTTCAAGTTTATTTCTTTTTAAGGCGTAGGCAATAATAAATCCAACTGTATTTTCTCCATAACCAGTATAGGGAATCGGGTCAGAGTATTCTGAATATGTTGTGGTAATTGAATTTTTAAATCGCGCAAAGAAATATCCGCTTGAATACGCAGCGTCATCATAACGAGTTTCAACTGATTCAACTTGAATTGCCTGTGTCGCAAGAACTGTTTTTGTTCCAGTTGCAGTTACGGCGTGAGAAAATTCAACTTGATCATAAAGCATTACTCTAACTTTTGTATATGGCGCGTGTGTTTTAACTAAATTTGAAGCCAAAGTAATTGTCGTTCCTGTTGGCGCAGTTGCTGTATGGGTTTTTATAATTTCGGAATTTTCATCACCCATTTCACCGATAAGTAGAACTTGATTGATGGCGAAATTTGTTATTCCTTGCACGGTCAAACTTCCCGCACCAGACGCACCTTCTGCGGTTAGATATGTTTCGTAAACGAACATTTCATTTGATATTTGCGCTCCTATTGGTTGTATTGGCATATTATTATGGTAAATTATTTATTGTTTTAACCTTTGCGATTGCTAAGCCGTTGATTGTTTTAATCTTTGCGGTC
>Ga0265297_10002095_pt1 | contig 42566 bp, 31 predicted proteins | sample Munlanlwell13791_FD_192502 | JGI IMG/M metagenome (GOLD analysis project Ga0265297, IMG submission 192502) | Leachate microbial communities from a municipal landfill in Southern Ontario, Canada - Leachate well 137-91 | ecosystem: Engineered > Solid waste > Landfill > Unclassified | place... | reverse complement strand
TGGTCTACGACAAGGGTTACTCCCTGATCCTCGAGCAGGGTATAAAAGGGCTGCTCAAGAAATACAATATGCAGGCCGGCGATTTCACCAAGTTCGTGTACGATACCACGCTGCAGAGCGGAAGGCACGGGGCGATGGCGAAATCGCTGAAGCTGGCCGACAACCAGATACAGGATCATCTGTTCAACGCAATCGGCAACATCGGCACGGCCCATGCCACCATGATGCTGGTCGCGGCGCTGGAAGAGGCCAAGCCGGGAGACAAGATCCTCTGGGCCAGCTATAACAACGGCGTGGACGCCTTCATCCTGCAGGTTACCGACCAGATAACCAAGCTGGGGCCCCGCCGCGGCTATAAGAAGCACCTGGAAGCCAAGAAGATGCTGGAGAACAACGACCGCTACCTGCGCTGGCGCAAGCTGGTGCCGCTGGAGAAGGCGCGCCGTTCCGAGCAGTCGCCGACATCCATATCCACATTGAGACGCGACAAGAAGATCGCCCTCGCGCTCTACGGCGTCAAGTGCAAAGCATGCAACACGCCGCAGTTCAGCCAGGGCGGCAGCTACGGCTACCTGACCCCGCTCAGGGTCTGCGTGGACTGCCAGGCCATCGACCAGATGGAGCCTTACAGGTTCTCCGGCCGCAAGGCCAAGATATTCACCTACACCGAGGATAACCTCGCGGACAGCAACGACCCGCCCACCACCGTAACGGTCATCGACTGGGACGGCGGCGGACGCGGCATATTCGATATGACCGACCGCGGCGGCGCGAAACTGGATGTCGGTACAGAGGTCGAGACGACATTCCGGAAACTCTATTACGACCGCGGCGTGCACAACTACTTCTGGAAGACGCGCCCCGTCAGGTGCTAAAGGAAGGATAGATATGGTAGAGAGTATTAAAGATAGAGTAGCGATCATCGGAATGGGTTGCACCCAGTTCGGTGAGCTTTGGGATAAAAGTCGCGTCGACCTGGTCGTTGAGGCGACCAAAGAAGCTTACGCGGACGCCGGGCTCGAGCAGAAGGATATACAGGCGGGATGGGTCTCCACCTACTACGACACGTCCGGCATCACCGGCCAGGCGCTGGCCGCCCCGCTCAGGCTGCCCTACCTGCCCATCACCCGCGTTGAGAACGCCTGCGCCTCGGCTTCCGATGCCTTAAGGAACGCCACATACGCAGTCGCCGCCGGCATCTACGACCGCGTGCTGGTCGTCGGCGTCGAGAAGATCAAGGACCAGGGCCTCAGCGGACTGGCCGTGCGCAACCTGGACATGGGCGGACTGATGTTCTCCATGACCATGCCCGGCATGTTCTCAATGCTGGCCACGAAATACTTTTCCCACTACAACATAACGCCCGAGGACGGCAAGAAGATGCTGGCCCACGTATCGTGGAAGAGCCACAAGAACGGCGTGAACAGCCCCAAGGCGCACTTCCGCAAGGAAGTAAGCATGGACCAGATAATAAAGGCCCCGATAATCGCGTGGCCGCTGGGCTTGTTCGACTGCTGCGGCGTCTCCGACGGCGCGGCGGCCGCCATCATCGTGCCGGCCAAGGACGCCAAGAAATACCGCAAAGACCCGCTCATGATCAAGGCGCTCCAGATGAGCGTGGCCCCGGGCGACGGGACGACATCGACCAAGTACGACTATCTCCATGTCGAGTCCACCGTGCGCGCCGGCGAAGCGGCCTACATCGAGGCCGGAATCAAGAACCCGCGCGAGGAGATCGGCATGGCCGACGTCCATGACTGCTTCTCCATCACCGAGGCTGTGACCATGGAAGACCTGAGATTCAGCAAGCGCGGCAACATGAAAGAGGATATCGAATCCGGCTTCTTCGATCTTGAGGGCGGACTGGCGGTTCAGCCCGACGGCGGACTGAAGTGCTTCGGCCATCCCATCGGCGCCACCGGATTGAGAATGATATACGAGATGTACAAGCAGTCGCAGGGCAAGGCGGAGAAGCGCCAGCTCAAGAACCCGAAGCTGGGACTGACGCACAACCTTGGCGGACAGCCCCCGCACTGCACGATATTCGTAGGCATCTTCGGAACCTAGAACTTAACGATACAGGGAAACATCCGCATGGCGAGACAGGACAACGTTCTCGCCATGCGCCATGTATAAAAGGAACTCCGGGGACTGAATCGACTTCTCCCCCGGAGGTTAAAAAAACAAATAAGGGAATAAAGGCTAAACCCAAGGAAGGGAGTAAAAATGGACTTCCAACTAACCCCGGAACAGGAAGCCTTAAAGAAGGAGTTCGACACCTTCTTTGAGGAAGAGATGAAGAAGGCCCCCGAGGGATGGATGTGGGGCCTGGACGGACTGTTTAACGACATCGGCTGGCCTTTCAACAAGTACATGGCGAAAAGGCTGGCGGAGAAGGGCTGGCTGGTGAGGCCGTGGCCCAAGGAATACGGCGGCTGCAACGCCCCCATGATGGAGCAGCTCATATTCAGCGATTCCATCGGCTATTACTGCGCCCCCGGCGTAGATCCGTTAGGCATCGGAATGATCGGGCCGACGCTGCTGGCGCTGGGCAACGAGGAACAGAAGAAGGAACACCTGCCCCCGATAGCGAAAGCCGAGAAGTTCTGGTGTCAGGGCTGGAGCGAGCCCAACGCCGGCTCCGACCTGGCATCGCTGACGACAAGGGCCGTCAAGGACGGCGACGACTGGATCATCAACGGCCAGAAGTGCTGGAACACCGGAGCGCACCGCGCCGACTGGAGCTTCATGCTGGCCAGAACCGACCCAAACGAGAAACGCAGCAAGGGCATTACCTTCTTCCTCGTCGATATGAAGACGCCGGGCATCGAGGTTCGGCCGATACCGGGTATGGACGGCTCCGAGCACTTTAACGAGATCTTCTTCGATAATGTGCGCGTCCCCTCGCGGAACATCGTGGGAGAGGTCAACCAGGGATGGGGCGTTACCAATGCCACCATGAACTTCGAACGCTCCAGCGTGGGCGTCATCTCAGGAATAAAACGCGCGCTCTACGAACTGGTGGAATACTGCAAAGAGAACAGCCTCAAGGGCAAGCCGCTGAAGGACAACCCGCACGTGCGCCATCGCCTGGCGCAGCTCTTCATCGACATCGAGACCGGCCACGCCATGAGCTACCGCTGCGGCTGGATGCAGGAGAAGGGCGACCTTCTCGGCGCCGCCTCGGCATCATGCGGGGCCAAGGTCTTCAGCACCGAGCTGTGGCAGCGCTGCGCCTTCACCGGCGTGGAGATAATGGGCCTCTACGGCACGGTGGCGCATACCTCCAAGAAGTTCGCACCGATACGCGGCCAGTTCGAGAACCTGGTACAGATCACACCCGGCTACAAGCTGGGCGGCGGAACTTCGGAAATCATGAAAAATATAATCGCCTGGATCGGCCTGGGGCTGCCCAGGAAATAAGTGGAGAGGAGCGAATCATGAATCTTGATTTCAGCGAAGAGCAGGATATGCTCCGAAACTCAGCCCGGCAGTTCGCGTCCACCGAGTGCACCAAAGCTATTGTCAGAGAGCTTGAAAAGAGCGCGGAAGGCTACTCGCCCGAGATGTGGGGCAAGATGGCGGAGCTCGGCTGGTTCGGGCTGATGATACCGGACGAATACGACGGCATGGGAATGAAACTGCTTGATATGGTTGTGGTATTCGAAGAGATAGGTAAGAACATTCTGCCCAGCCCCTTCCTCGTCAACACCGCTCTGGCCACGCCGCCTATCGTCGAGGCTGGCTCCGAGGCTTTGAAAAAGGAATTCCTGCCTAAGATAGCCGCGGGCGAGATCATACTGACCATGGCGCTCACCGAGAAGAGCGCGGGCTACACCCCCGACTGCATCCAGATGAAGGCGGAGGCCAAGGGCGACAGCTTCGTGCTCAACGGCACCAAGATGTTCGTCGAGTATGCCACCGCGGCCAACTACCTTGTAGTCGTTGCCAAGACTAAGGAAGGTAAGTCTGCGGACGGCATAACGCTGTTTCTCGTCGATGCCAAGGCGGGCGGAGTTACGATAACGCCTTTCGACACCACCGCCGCCGATAAGCAGTGCGAGGTCGTCTTCAAGGACGTCAGCGTCCCCAAGAAGAACGTCATCGGCGATGTTGACAAGGGCTGGCCGGCAGTGCAGAGCGCATTGCAGCAGGCCACCATAGCCAAGTGCGCCGAGATGTGCGGCGGCATGGAAGCGATGCAGGAGATGGCCGTGGCCTACGCCAAGGAAAGGGTGCAGTACGGCAAGCCTATCGGTTCCTATCAGGCAATGCAGCACAAGCTGGCCGAGCTGTATCTGCGCGCCAGCATGTCCAAGAATATCCTGTACGAAGCGGCATGGATGGCCCAGGAGAAGATGGACTGCGACTGGAAGGTATCCACATGCAAGGCGTGGTGCAACGAGGCCTACAAGCTGGTCACCGAGGACGGTGTGCATATCCACGGAGCTATCGGCACGACGATGGACCACGACGCCAGCCTTTACTATCGCAGGGCGCGGGCGGCCTACTCGATCTTCGGCGACACTGAAGATCACAGGGAAGTCGTAGCCAAATCGATGGGGCTGTAAGCCCGTCGACCGTCGAACCTTTAAAATACGAATCATAATGTAGGGGCGAACCCCCGTGTTCGCCCTTTCTCGAAACAAGACGGGGATATCCCGTAGGGGCGCTGCTTGCTGCGCCTTGGGCAGGGCGAGCCCTGCCCCTACAAAATATTCCCAAACAGGGGGTTGATAGCCCCGAACGAAGAGGAAATAAAAAACTCTCGAGGAGAGGTGGAAGATATGGATTTTAATTTCACACCGGAACAGGAAGCGTTCCGAAAAGAGGTCAAGGAGTTTCTCGCAAAGGAGATCCCGCCCGAGTTCGAAGCAGGAGTGGGCGGCCATGTGGAGTCGGAAGCGGACTGGAAGTTCGCGCGTTCCATCACCAAGAAGCTGTCTCAAATGGGCTGGCTCAACATCGCCTGGCCTGAAGAGTACGGCGGCAAGGACGCGCACATGTTCAGCGTTATCATCAACGAGGAGTTTAACTACCGCGGCGCGCCCGGCTTAGACTTCGGCGGCATCGGCATGCTGGCCCCGGCCCTCATGGCCCACGGCAACGAGGAGCAGAAGAAGGAACACCTAGGCCGTATCGCGCGCGGCGAGGTCATCTGGTGCCAGGGCTGGAGCGAACCCGGCGCCGGGTCCGACCTGCCGGGCATGACCACCAAGGCCGTCGAGGATGGTGACTCATACGTCATCAACGGGCAGAAGGTATGGACTAGCCTGGCGCACCACGCTGACTGGTGCTTCCTGCTGGCTAAGACAGACCCCAACATTGAGCCCAAACACAAAGGCATCACCTTCTTCCTGGTCGATTTCAAGACACCGGGCATCACCATCAACCCGCTGATAACCATGGCCAACGAGCACTGTTTCTCAGAGGTGTTCTACGATAACGTCAGGGTGCCCAAGAAGAACATAGTTGGCAAGATCAACGGCGGGTTCAAGGTCGCCATGACCGCAGCGGGCTTCGAGCGCTCCGGCATCTACCGCATCGCACGGGCGCTGGGCAATGTCGACAAGCTGATCGAGTTCGCCAAGCAGCCGCTGCCGGGCGGGCACATCATCGGGAAGGACCCGTACGTCAGACAAAGGCTGGCCAACCTTTACATCGAGGGCCGCATCGCGCGCATACTGGCCTACCGCGTAGCCTGGCTGCAGACCCTGGGCCAACAGCCCGAATGGGAGGCTTCCATAGCGCGCGTGCATGGCAGCGAGTTTCAGCAGCATGTCGGCGAAATCGGCGCCGAGATCATGGGACTATACGGCACGCTTTTCAAAGAGTCGAAGTGGGGCAACGAGAAGTATTCAATAGCACGCGAGTCGCTGCTCGGAATCGGAGCCACCATAGCGGCCGGCACATCGGAAGTGCAGAGGAACGCCATCGCCATGCGTGGCTTCGGTATGCCGAAATCATACTAGAAAGTAAATAATCTCCAAGGGGGAAAGGAGCGGAAATATGGATCTAGGATTTACACAAGAACAGGAAATGTTACGCACATCGGCTCGCGATTTTCTAACGGCGGAGTGCCCTCCGGAGACGGTCAAGGAACTTAACGCGGACGAGAAGGGCTACAACCCGGAGATGTGGAAGAAGATGTCCGAGCTGGGCTGGCAGGGGCTGGCCATCCCCGATGAGTACGGGGGAATGGGCATGACCTTCCTCGACCTGGCGGTGCTCTTTGAGGAGATGGGAAAGGCCGCGTTCCCGGGCCCGTTCCTGCCTTCGGTAGTACTGGGCGGGTTCACCCTGCTCGAGGGCGGCAGCGAGGAGCAGAAGAAGGCCTGGCTGCCCAAGATCGCATCGGGTGAGTCCATCTTCACGGTGGCCATCACCGAGCCCAGCGTGAGCTATGACCCGGCCGATATCACAGTCAAGGCGACGGCCGAGGGCGGCGATTTCGTCATCGACGGCACCAAGCTGTTCGTGAACGACGCCAACGTAGCCGACCACATCATCGTCGTGGCCAGGACCAAGGAAGGAAAATCCGCGGACGGCATCACCCTGTTCCTGGTCGATGCTAAAGCCGAGGGAGTACAGATAACGCGCCTGCAGACCATCGACGGCGGCAAGCAGTGCGAGGTCATTTTCAAGAAAGTCAAAGTGCCCAAGGCCAACATGATCGGCGCCCAGGACAAGGGTTGGACCATCATCGACAAGGTGCTTGAGAAGGCAACGGTGGCCAAGTGCGCCGAGATGCTCGGCGGCGCGCAGGCTGCTCTGGACATGAGCGTGGCCTACGCCAAGGAGCGCATTCAGTTCGGCAAGCCCATCGGCAGCTTCCAGGCCATCCAGCACCACTGCGCCAACATGCTCATCGATGTGGAGAGCTCCAGGTTCCTGACATATCAGGCGGCGTGGAAGATCTCCGAGGACATGGACGCCACCATGGAAGTCTCTATGGCCAAGGCCTGGGTCAGCGACGCCTACCGCCGCGTGACCCGCCTCGGGCACCAAATCCACGGCGGCATCGGCTTCTGCCTAGACCACAACATGCCTCTCTACTTCAAGCACTGCAAAGCATCCGAGTCGCTCTTCGGCGGTCCCGAGTTCCACCGCGAACAGGTCGCCCAGAGCCTCGGTTTATAGTTCGATATCGATTCGATGGTGCAGAGAAGGGCTATCAGCCGATAGCCCTTCTCTTTGTGGATATGTTAGAGACGTCGAGCGCGAAACGGGACGTCGACGAGGGGAAACCGGAACGCGATTCTTCGTTTCGCTCAGAATGACATACTCGGGCCGGAGGACGTCCGTAAAATTCCTCCTAGCCTCCTCTTTTATAAAGAGGAGGTAGCTAATCTCGTCGTAACAGGGAAGTGCAGAGGGATATCCCTCTGCCGGGATAATAGGGGGTTGCCTGGCACGAGATTGCCACGTCGCAGCACTCCTCGCAATGACCGCTCAAAGAGAGGTGCAGGAGATGAGTCTCCTGCCGGGGTAATAGGGGTGTCCCCTAACCTATTTTAAAATCCCCCAAGAATGGGGGATAGCAGGGGGTTGATAAAGCTATGAGCTGTATCTTCTGTAAAATCATAAACGGTGAAGTGAAAAGCGACGCGGTCTACCGCGACGATAAGGTCGTAGCCATCCGCGACATCAATCCCAAGGCTCCGGTGCACATCCTGATACTGCCCCTGGAGCATATCCCTTCACTTAAAGAAGCGACTGCCGACCACATGCCGCTGTTCGGACACATGGTGAACGTGGCCAATGACCTGGCTAAGAGCGAGGGGATAGCGGAGAGCGGTTACAGGCTGGTGATAAACTCAGGGCCGGACGCAGGTCAGGACATACACCACCTGCACCTGCATCTGCTCGGCGGACGCAAGTTGGGCTGGCGAACCTAATAAAAATACCATTAGTCGACCGATATCGACTTTATTTTTCTTCCTCCTCAACCAGCTTGCACCAGACGTCTACGATAACCGGATCGAACTGGCTTCCGGCGCACCGCTTCAGCTCCTCACACGCAGCCTCGGGTGACATAGCTTCTCTATAGGGGCGCTTTGTCACCATGGTATCATAGGCGTCGGCCACGCTGGTTATCCTGGCGCCAGGCGGTATCTCAAGGCCGCTTAAGCCGGACGGATAGCCCGAGCCGTCGTACCATTCATGATGATGCAGAACTATAGGCACCAGCGTTGAGAGTTCTTTCACATAGCCCAGTATCCTCGCGCCCTCGGCGCAGTGCTTCTTTATCACATCCCATTCCTCTAGAGTAGGCTTGCCCGCCTTGGTAAGGATCGAGTCGGGCACGCCGACCTTGCCGATGTCGTGCAGCAAGGCCGCGGCGTGCAGCTTATCCAGGTCTTCCGCGGACAGTCCGATAGCTTTACCTATGCGCGCCGCCGTATCCGCGACCCTCTGAGAGTGGCCGTACGTGTAAGGATCTCTGGCGTCAACTGTGGCCGCCAACGCATAAACTTGATCCTGCGTAGCCACATCTATTATGTTTGCCGATAGCGTCCTCAGTTCGGATACGAGCTTGTCCTCATAGCCCTTCCTTTTCGCTTGATACAGGGCAGCGTCCGCCAGGAATACAAGGCCGTCTGGCGACTCGGCGTTCGCGGGATACTCGGCGATCCCGCTGCTGAAGCCCACATGCACCCCTAAGGATCCGGTTTGTCCCAAAGGCACTTTCTGCCACCTGGCCCTCATCCTCTGCACTATCGTTTTGGACCTTTCCGCACCCGCCCCGGACAGGACCAAGGCAAACTCATCGCCCCCATAACGAAATGCCAGGTCGCTCTTTCTTATCGATGATTTGAGTGTCTGCGCAAATTTCTCCAGGACCATATCCCCATTGGAATGCCCGTACTTATCGTTATATTCCTTAAAACCATCCAGATCTATCATAACCACGGAGAACGGACGGTTCGTCCTCCCCGCCCTGTTCATCTCCACATCCAGCATCTCAAAGAAATAGCGGCGGTTATACAGGCCTGTCAAGTCGTCCGTAACCGATATCTCCCTTGTCTGCTCAATGAGCATAATGTTATTGATACCGAGGGATATCTCGCCGGCTATTGCTTTAAACAGCTCCAGCTCCTCGTCAACGAACGTTCTCTCTTCTGTACTGAAGACTACCAACAATCCCTGCATATCACCGCCCTTGAATAACGGGGTGGCAGCTATAGCCTTCCTTCCTATCTCCGCGGTCAATTTTTGAGATTTTTCGACATCGGCTACAATGTAGGTTTCATCTATTGAAGTAACAGCCCCTTCAAGCTGCATCATTCTATCAAGCCCCTCCTCGGTCAGTGCTAATGTTGAGAATTGCTGCATTAAGTCCTTGGGTACTCCTTTGCACGCTCTAAGTTTTAAGGCATTCTCTTCCAGGTCCAGCATGAAGATGATACCGGCCTCGGTTCCCATTACGTCACACACCTTCGAAAGGGCTTCCCTCAGCATTGTTTCCAAACTCGAAGACTGGTTTATGATCTGTGCGATACCGTATAAAGCCTCGATCCTTCTAGCGTTGTATCTAATCTCCTCCTCCGCGTTCTTTCGCTCGGTGATATCCACCAGATGATTAACGATGCCCCGCACATCGGGATGGTCGAAGAGATTGGTGATCATACACTCCGTCCATTGCCACTCGCCCCTCGCGTTCTTGAGGCGCGCCTCGAATGTGACCGTCTTGCCGGGATTGCGCAAGCATTCATCGAAGGCTTCCCCGGCATTTTTCAAATCTTCGGGGTGTATGAACTCAACCGCCGAACGCCCGACGGTACCTTCCCGTGTATGTCCGGAGATACGTTCCAATCCGCCGGTGACATCGACTATTACCCCCTCCTGATTAACCACCAGAGCCGCTCCCGAAGATAGATCCGTGATGGCCCTGAAGTACCTCTCCTTGGCCTCCAGCGCCTCCTCAGCCCTCTTGCGTTCGGAGATATCACGAACGATGGCCTGGGCGCCGGCATACTCTCCTTCTTTCTGTATAACGACGGCGGTATACTCGATGGGCCTTTCCTCGCCGTTTTTCCTGACAACCATCGTCTCCCCGATATATTCCCCGGACTCAAGAAGTCGCGTCTGCAGTTCATTAGCAGTCACATCGCGCCACTCCGGAGCGACTAATTCCAGAAAGTTCATCTTAAGCACTTCGTCAACGGTGTAGCCCCAGGAATTAACCGCCGAATTAACGGTTTTCACAAATCCCAGCGTGTCCACGGAAACAATAACGTCTTTCTCCCTCTCAACAAGATTCCTGTATTTCTCCTCGCTCTGCTTTAAAGCATCATCCCACTGCTTCCTCTCGGAAACATCCCTGATAACGTTAACAAAGCCGACCACGTTGCCTGCGATATCATGAATCATGGCCGTGCTTACCTCTACATCCATGCCCCTGCCGTCCGGGAGCTCTATGCCATACTCCACCCTTACCTGAGGATGCCGCTCCATTAGCATCCTTGAAAAGTTGGCTAACGCCGTTTCCTGATCCTTAAATCTGATGATTTCCGCCGCATTGCGCCCTATCAGTTCCTCCTTTGTTTTGATGCCGAGGATCTCAAGCGCCGCTTTATTCACATCGACTATATTCATGTTGGGATCGCTGACCACTACGCTGTCCATCATTGAATCGAAAGTCACGCGAAGCTTTTCCTCCGAGTTGCGCAGCGCCGCCTCCGCCCATCTGCTCTCCGTTACATCGTGAATATTCATGATAAAACCGTTAACTGCCGGATTATCAAAAAGGCTCTTTCCCAACCCGCCAAAAACGCGCACCGACCCGTCTTTATGCACTATGCGGAATTCATTAGGTATAGCAACCTCTTTTGTTAACACCGCCTCGCCAAAAGCGGACCCAGCTTGCTGAACATCATCCGGATGAATAAAATTGAAGGAGCTGCTGCCGACCATTTCCTCAGGCCTGTAGCCGGTATAGCGCTCGACGGAACGGCTGCAGTACTTGATAGTTCCGTCCTTGTCCGTAATGACGATAATATCCGATGAGTTCTCGGTTATCGCCTTAAAATACTCCTCGCTCTTCTTTAGCGCCGCCTCCGCCTTCTTGCGCTCTGTGAGGTCCCTTTCCACAACCACTATGCCTACCGGCCTGCCGCCGGCGTCCAGAATCATGTTCCCGGAGGCCTCGATAGGCACTCTGTGTCCGCTCTTGGTAACTATAGTGAACTGGGCTACGCTCGGTTGCCCGCTCGTCATCAATTCCTGCAGCGCAAAAGCAACCCTCTCCTTATCCTCAGGCACAATAGCCTCCAATGCGTGTACGCCAACATCATCTCGTTCAAAAAGCCTATGCGCCGCATCGTTCGCATCAACTACATTGCCCTGCATATCGAATATAAGAATAGCGTCCAATGCAGCCTTGAAGGCATTGGAAAGGACGATAATCTCCGCCTCTGCCTTCTTGCGCTCGGTGATGTCCGTATGTACGCCGATAAGTCCGATAAGCTTTCCGGCTTCGTCTTTAATAGCATCCGCACGCAGCAGGACGGTTAACACGCGCCCGCCCTTTGCCCTCATCTCCACCTCTCCGCTCCAGGAACCGCCGCTCATAATCCTGTTGAACACCTCATGGGCGACATCCTCGCTGGCATAAGCGGCGGGCCCCCCGCCTGCGTCCTCCAGCTCCTCCGGCGTGAATCCAAATAGTTCGGTGAATGCCCTGTTGTGGTAGAAGTGATGTCCTTGCGAATCCGATATAGCGATAGCGTCGCTTGAGCTCTCCACCGCCTTGTTGATGCGCAGCAGCGCCTCCTCCATTCGCTTGCGTTCGGAGATATCGCGCGCTATGCCTATGAAGCCGGTTGGATTCCCCCTATCATCCCTCATAACGGCCACATTGAATTCGCCGTCGAATTCCCTCCCTGTTGTATCGACAAGCTTATACTCATTCCTTCCAGATAGATTTGGTGCTTTTAACGATTTAACGGCATCACTAACCGCTCTTTCGCGATCTACAGCGGCCACCAGTTCCGAAGACTTCCTTCCGATGATTTCTTCCTTGCTGTTAAACCCGTTCAGGCGTATAGCCTCTCTATTGGCGTCAACAATATCTCCATTCATGTCGACGACAGTAATGGCTTCTCCGATCGAGTCAAATACCACGCGCAGCTTCTCGCTGGTCTCGCGCAGAGCTTTCTCCACCTTCCTGCGCTCCGTTATGTCGCGCGTAACACCCATGATTCCTATACGATTACCACTCGAATCATGCAGCCACGAGAGCTTCATCTCCGTCCAGACCGTTGAGCCGTTCTTGCATTTCAATTCTACTTCTATAGTACGCGACGTATACTGTTCGGTATGATCGATTTCAAACTCTTCCTTAAGGACCTGCATAACGGTTCTCATTGAATCAGCCGTCACTGTCTCCTCAAGAGGCATCTTGAGGGCTTCTTCAGCGGTATAGCCCCTCATGCTCTGGATAGAAGGACTTATATAAGTAAAGTTGAGATTTAAATCCATAGTCCAGATGACATCAGAAACGTTCTCGGCCAGCAATCGGTAGCGCTCCTCGCTTTCCCTGATGAGCTGCTCGGCTTTTCTGCGCTCCGTGATATCGCGCGTAGAGCCCTGCACCCCAATTACATTCCCCTCAGAATCACGCATAAAGCTGGCCTGTATCTCAGACCACACGGTAGATCCATCCTTATTCACAAGTTCAAGCTCCACAGCCCGCACCCTATTGGGATCAATCCCTTTCGCTCCCTCACGGGCCAGCTCTTCCTCAATCAACCTGACAGCCGATGAAAAAGATTCGGGAACAAGCATATCCTGTATCGACATTTGTGTCAGTTCTTCAATTGTGTAACCCTTGAGGATTCTGAGTATTGCCGGGCTGATGAAAGTGTACTTGAGATTCATGTCAATGGTCCATATAGCATCCGTTGCATTCTCCGCCAGCAGGCGGTAGCGCTCCTCGCTTTCCCTGAGCGTCTGCTCCATGCGCCTGCGCTCGGTCACGTCCCGCATCACGGTAACGGTTCCGGCAGGCTTACCGTCGGCATCGCGGAGCAAAGCGGTGCTGAGTTCGCATTCAAACTCCCGTCCATTCCGGTCGACAACCGTATATATGGAACCGGTGTTAAAACCCTCTTCGTACACTTTAAACATATCGGCTATGGCCCTGCCGCGTTCCCTCTCCGCCAGGAAATCAAAGCCTCCTTTGTCTATGAGTTCGCTCTTCTCCTTAAACCCGAACATCCGCAATTGCGCTTCATTGATATCTGTTATCTTGCCCTCGATATTGGTTACCACTATCCCGTCGGCCATAGAGGCGAACGTAAGACGCAATTTCTCTTCCGAATCCCTCAGGGCGTTCTCCATACGCCTGCGCTCCGAGACGTCTCGAAAGATCCCTATCAACCCCACAGGATTCCCTGAGCTGTCACGCAGGGTTGAGGATGTCGCTTCCACCTCTATATCTTTGCCGGCAGCGGTCTTCATCGGAACGATTATTTCCCTACGCGTGCCCCCGCGCGCGATCACTTTCTCCAGCATACCCATCGCATCGCCCTTGAAACCGGGGAATATATAATCAAGCCCGCTCTGCCCCAGGAGCTGCTCCCGGCTGTGACCTGTTATCTTCTCAACGCCTGCGTTAACTTCGAGCACCCTGCCGTCCGCCCCGACGATGAAGATGCCCTCTTTTATCGATTCAAACATCCATCGCAGCTTATGCTCGCTCTCCTGCAAAGCGCCTTCCGCTTTCTTGCGTTTCGCGATATTCCTTGAAACCCCGTGCAACATCACCGGTTTCCCTGTTTCATCACGTATAGCACTGACCACATTTTCCATCCATACCGTCGATCCGTCTTTTCGATAGTACTCGACTTCAATCATCACGCTTCTGTCCGGATCCACACCCTCTCTGCCGTCCCGCTCAAGCTCGACGGCCAGAGTCTTAACGACGCGTTTATATGATTCGGGGGTTAGCTGATCTTTCACCGGTTGGACCAGTCGCTCCTCCAGCGTGTAACCAAGAATCCTTGTGATTGACGGACTTACGTAAGTCGTGTTTAAATCCATATCCAGCATCCAGACGATATCCGTCATCTTCTCGGCGAGGTAGCGGTACTTGGTTTCGCTCTCCCTCAAAGCCTCTTCCGCCGCTTTACGCCCTGTAATATCCACGGAAAATCCCAGAAGTCCGATCGTGTTGCCCTCGTCGTCTTTTATAGGCAATTTGTCTGTTTTGAGCCACCTAACTCCATCCGGCAACTTGAGGGGTTCCTCTATGTTCGTCTTGGGCTGGCCGGACGTAATTACCTCCATGTCATCCCTGTTATATCTATCCGCCGCCTCGGGCACCAGATCAAATACGGTTTTATTCAGTAACTTTTCCCTGGGCACATAGGCCAGCGCCGTCGCAGCTTTATTTATATTGAGCATCTTCCCGTCTTTATCTTTATAAAACACATAAGCTGGAATGGAATCCAGAATCAATTGCAACTCATCATGCTTCCTTTTCAATTGATATTCGATGCGCTTTCTTTCCGTGATGTCCGTAAAAATCCCCACCAGTCCTATTATCTTCCCCGCATCATCCTTAATAGCATCGGCGCGCAGGAACATGTCGAATATGCGCCCGCTCTTAGCCTTCGCTTCCACCTCCCCACTCCACGACCTGCCGCTCATAATCGCCCCGAAAACATCACGAGCTATACTTTCGACCGCAAAAGCGGCCTGCCCGCCTCCGGCCGCTTCCAGTTCCTCGGCAGTATATTCAAACAGATTGGTAAAAGCTTCATTTTGATATATATGGCGCCCTTGGGAATCCGACAGTCCTATCGCATCGGTTGTATTTTCAATCGCCTTCCTGATTAGAAGCAGGGTCTCTTCGCCGCGTCTTGTCTCGGCAGCACCTCCGTGCTGATCCGCTTCTTTCTCAGCGACGCTCTCTTTCCTCCCTGCGTTCGCTTTGTGCGAAAGCATGCGCCGCGCGTCTTCCAGCTCTTGGATAAGCTGCTTTTTAGTCTTGTAAATGTCTTTCATAAGATCCCCCATAAGCACCGCTGTCTGTAAACCTCGGATCCCTGTGTGCATTACACTTTACTTATTTCTCACATCTAATGTCAATTATGATAAGTATAAATATTTGAATCCCAAAGGCAGTTCAATATTATATTATCAGCGTTTGTCGTTATTTTGTTTTTATTATATTATTTTACTTGACAAACTTCTATTCCTGTTATACAATCGCATTTGTAATAAGATTAAGTCCCTTAACAACAAATCAACAGTGAACGAACGGGCAAAACCGCCGAAAGGCGGCGACGCAAAGCTACGGGTCTAAAGCTGAAAAGCTACGACCGCCGGGTTGCCGAAATCCAGCAATGAATGCCTTTGGATGCTTTGCCCGAAGGCATTTTTGTTAAACGGAGACTCTTACATGAAAGCCAGGGGCCAGGGACGCGCAAACAATATATACGCATCAATATTTGTGCTGGCAGTATGCATAATAGCATCGGCTTTCGTAATATTGTACGTTAATCCTGCAGACCCGGGCCGCTCCCCCGCTAACATAGCTATGGCACAATCCGCTCTTGCTACTGCTTCAACACAGGAAGATGCGTCAAACATCCAATATGCGACAAACAACATCCCCGAAGCCGAAGTCGCATGGACCTTCATGGTATACATAGACGCCGACGACAGCGTCCTGGAAGCGCAAGCGATAAGTGACTTTATCGAGATGGCAAGTGTAGGCTCGAACGAAGACATCAATATCGTCGTGCAATTCGATCGCGCCCCCGGATATGATGCCTCTTACGATGACTGGACCGACTGTCGGCGTTTCTTTATTACCGAAGGACTCACTCCCGCCGGCGGCAACGAGTTGATGAATATCGGCGAGGTTAATATGGGCGACCCGTCCACCCTGGTCGATTTTGTGAGATGGTCCGCATCGAACTACCCGGCCGATAAATACGCGCTGATCACCTCCAGCCACGGCAAGGGGTGGGAGGGCTGCTGCTGGGATGAAACCTCGGGAAACGACAACGTGAATCTTCTCGAGATACGGAGCGCATTCGACGACATACGTAAGTTCGTGGGCCGCCCCTTGGACGTAATAGGATTCGATGCCTGCCTCATGGGAATGACGGAGGTGGCTTATGAACTCCGCGAATACGCATCGGTTATGGTGGCGTCCGAGCACGCGGAGCCTTCCTCGGGTTGGCCGTACGACGCGATCTTGGCACAACTGGCTGAAATGCCTGAGACGGGGTCCGCCCAACTCGCGACGATTATAGTCGATAGCTATCACGCCTCTCACGCGCCGACGGGCTACACAATGGCTGCCGTGGACCTATCCAAGATTGACCCCGTAGTCGACAGACTGAAGGATCTGTCTCAATCCCTGGTGGTATATGCTGGGACGGACTCAGAGGCGATTGAAGAATATGCCGGCGCGCTTATGAACACGATCGAAGAAGCCGTTATCTGCGAAAGCCACGGAGCGAGATGGCCCGGCTCCCACGGCCTCGCGATATATTTCCCCAAAACCCGAGACGAATTTAACCAGGCATACAGCGCCGCCGAAGTCACGCTGGCAAATGACACCGCATGGGATGAATTTCTTCACGGTTACTTCACGTACGCCGGCGATGATTGGATCACCGCGGCAAGGGCGGAAACCCAGCAATACTACGCCAAAGAGCACGTTGACTTGTATGACTTCTGCCAGAATCTCATCGGCGAATAGCCAAATAATAATCCGCAGATCGGCTTGCCCCGGCCGAAGCTATTTCCACTGAACGTCGGGTTCTTTGCGCAAGGGAATACGGCTATATTTGTATTCCGGCCGCCCTAGCATCATAGCCCCGTACGGCCTGTTTCCCTCGGGGATATTCAGGGCCTGACGCAACGACTGATAGTTGACGGCGGCCATCTCAAAATACCCTGCCCAGCAGGCCCCCGCGCCCAGGGAATAGGCCGCCAACTCCAGATAAGATAAGGCTATGAGGCAGCCCTCTTGTCCCACCGGCCCGTAGATCCTCGGCGCATGCGCAACAGCGATATGCGGCGCGCCGCGCATAATGATATCGACGCCGACAGCCCAGGAATCAGCCACCATGCTCAACTTCATCGTGCTGTCCAGCGCCGGATTTTCCTTAGCCGCCGACCTCATCCATTCGGCGACCATGTCCCCGAGCGACTTCAGTTTATCCCTGCCGCTGACCACAATCCAGTTTACCGGCTGAGCATTGTGCCCGGACGGCGCGTAACTGGCGATATCAAGCAGCTTTTCCAGTGTCTTTCTGTCCAGCGGCTCGTCCTTATACGTTCGAATGGAGCGGCGCGATTTGAGGAAGTGTTCAACCGACCGGGGAGACGGCAAGAGCGCCCTGTCGATTTCAGCACACTGCCCGGCGCTCATCAACCGGTGATTAAACGCCCCTTTGGGACAGACAGCGACACAATGGCCGCACTTGATACAACGATCCTCCCCTTCCTGCGCCAGCGATGGGAAGCCGCCACCCCCGCCCATCGACACAACGAAACCGGGACAGTCCGCAACGCATAAACCGCAGAGATCGCACCTATCCTTATCGATGCTAAATAATTCCATAAACCTTACCCGCCTTCAATATTCCAGTATTTAGCGCCTTACAGCGCTCTATGCCTAGAAGAGCCCAAAATTAAAAGCCCCGCAGGCACTCGCGCGGGGCTTAATCTTAAAGGCGCCTTTCTCCCTATATGTTGGCACTCTTGGATTTGAGTGCGGCAACATGCTTTTCCAGATCGTCGAAGTTCTCCTCAAGGAACTTCCTCAGCCTGTGAGTCTCAACTTTTATCAAACCGATGTACTCCGGAACATACTGCCGTGTAATCACATCTATCAGGATATTCCCGCAGAAGTTCTTGGATATATACTCCCTTTTGAACACTACATGGTCGGTCTCTCTTATATCGGGCTGGCCGGAGCTCAGATAGCAGGAATACAGCTTATCCCTCAGTATAATCACGGGGTGGAACACAGCCGAATCTAGGGTCTCCGGCGTGATTTTATGTTCAAGCCCAACCCTCTTCAGGTAGCTTATCGCATTGACGAGAGGCAGCAGAACCTCATTATACGCTTCGCCCTGGCTGGCCTCCCAAGTATTGTCGGTACCGCGGGGCTTCAGAACACAAAACTGATTGGATATATGAGGCGTAGTCAGGCGATGGTCGTTCTTCATGAAGAAATTATAGATGCGGCTCTGTATAGCCTCCGGGTGCTCTTCCAGCAGCTGTTTAGACGGCCAGTCAAAAGCCGCTCCCAGGGTCGGAATCGCCGACGGGGACAGGGAATCTGTATTAGGCGATGTTTTGCGCACAAAGAAGGCCATGGGTTGTACGGAGGCACGGCAGGCGGCCACAACCTGAGTGTAGTACCAGGTGGGGGAATGCGCCGGCCATCCGGCAGACATCGCGTCCGTGGCTACAATATCGATGTCGCGCGCTACTCCGCCGTCCACGCCGTCGCAATTAAGGTTGAATTGGACCTGGTAACCGGCGTGCTCAAGCTCCCTGCCTACTTCATTTTCAAGAAGATAGCCCGCCGCGTATATCGCCTTGAGCAACCCTTCTTTACTCTGCTTAACATCTTTCTGCGTAGCCATCGCCGTCCTCCAAAAAGAAATTACAGGTGAGATTATAACACAAGTCAATATTATTTCAACGCATCGCAACACATACGTATGAATAAGCGGTGCCAGCCTATTGTGGAAGCACTTCACTTGCACGTTCATTTGTGTTATAATATTTCAATGTCTGAAAGTGTTAGCAAACAGCTTCGATCCGGCTACTAAGAAACGGGCGAAGCTTTCTTTTTAATGAGGTCTTGTGGTCACCGAAGAAAACAAACAACTTAATATGAAGCTTAATTCGATCGCAAGCGGCGAATATACCGCTGATGATATAGAGGTTCTCAGCGGCATAGAAGCGGTGAGGCGCCGCCCCGGCATGTACATCGGAAGCACCGGCCCCGCTGGCCTGCACCACCTGATGTACGAAATAGTATACAACAGCATCGACGAGGCGCTGGCCGGCTTCTGTAATAAAATCGACGTAGTTATATCCAAGGATAATAGCGTCACAGTCAGCGACAACGGTCGCGGCATACCGGTTGAAGAGCATCATGCGACCGGGGCTTCCGCCCTCGAGGCCGTTATGACCACGCTGCATGCCGGAGGTAAATTCGGCGGACGCAGCTACAAGGTCTCGGGCGGCCTTCACGGCGTCGGCGCGTCGGTGGTAAACGCCCTCTCCTCGGAGTGCAGCGTGGAGGTCAGGCGCAACGGAAAACTCTATCGTCAGGAATATAAGCGCGGCCTGGCCCAGACGCCGGTCACGGTAGTAGGCGATTGCGAGGGCACCGGAACCACAACCACGTTCCTCGCCGACGAGAAGATATTCGGCGAGATCAATTGGGATCACAACCTGCTGGTTCTGCGCTTTCGCGAGATGTGTTACCTGACCAAAGGCGTGGAGATACATTTCGAAGACAAGCGCACCGACGACGAGGTGGCTTTTCTCTTCGAAGGCGGCATCGCCAGTTTCGCCAAGTACTTGAACAAGGACCGCAAGGTGCTGCACGAGCCAATATATATGTCCAAGCAGGTAGGCGGCACCGACGTTGAGGTATCGCTCCAATACAACGAGGGCTTCGCGGAGCACGTGCTGGCCTTCGCCAATTGCATAAACACGGAGGACGGCGGAAGCCACATCACCGGCTTTCGCGCAGCCCTGACCCGCGTCATCAACGATACCGCCCGCAGCCTCAAGCTCCTTAAAGAAGACGACGCCAACCTTATCGGCGACGACACCCGCGAGGGCCTCGTCGCCATCGTCAGTGTAAAAATATCAGAGCCCCAGTTCGAGGGACAGACCAAGGCCAAGCTGGGCAACCCGGAGGTGAAGGGACATGTCGAGACCGTGGTGTCCGACGAGCTGGCCCTATACCTTAACGAACACCCGGCAGACGCCAAGCGCATCGTAGACAAATGTATGACCTCGGCCCGCGCCCGGGACGCCGCGCGCAAAGCGCGCGACCTGGTGCTGCGCAAGAACGCCATGGACCTGGGCAACCTCCCCGGTAAGCTGGCCGACTGCTCGGACAAGAACCCCGACGAGTGCGAGATTTACCTTGTCGAGGGCGAATCGGCCGGAGGCTCCGCCAAACAGGGACGCGATCGCCGCTTCCAGGCGATACTGCCATTAAAAGGCAAAATCCTGAACGTAGAAAAGGCTTCTCCCGAGAAGATGCTCAATCATGAGGAAATTCGCACCATCATCACCGCCCTGGGTGCCGGCCTCGACGACCAGATCGACCTCGCAAAACTGCGGTATAATCGCGTCATAATCATGACCGACGCGGACGTGGACGGCGCCCATATCCGCACCCTGCTGCTGACCTTCTTCTTCCGCCACATGGCCGAGCTTATCCATCACGGCCATCTTTATATCGCCCAGCCGCCGCTCTACCGAATCTCCATGGGCAAAGAGAAGCTCTGGGCCTATAACGACAAGCATATGGAAGAAATAATCAAGAAGGGAAAAGGAAAGGGTTCGGTCCAGCGATTCAAAGGGCTGGGGGAAATGAGTTCCGAGCAGCTCTGGGAGACCACGATGAACCCCGAGACGCGCACCCTCCTACAGGTAAGCGTCCAGGACGCGGTGGAGGCGGATAAGATCTTCGAGACGCTCATGGGCGAGGAAGTCCAGCCGCGCAAGGCCTTCATCCAGGCCCACGCAGCCAATGTCAAGAACCTGGATGTTTAAAATCCGACAGGAACGCCCCGTCCGCTAATCTTAATTACATGCTTTCTTGCGCCGCTAATTTGAACCGCGCTGATTTTACCGTTAATTCAATGGTTTACAGGTTGCGATTCGCCAAGGAAAATGAGGTCTGCAAAGAAATCGAAGGTCTCAGCCCCCGAGATCATAAGCGTCCATTTCCTGTAGAGAGCGCGTGGCCATATCCGCAAGCTCCAATCCCTCGGAGAGAGATATGACCTTTTGAAAATCCGCCCGGGCCCTCGTCTTCTTACCGGAGCGCATTAGAAGCAATCCCCGATTGTAATATGCCATGGCGTAGCGGCTGTCGAATTCCAGGGCTTTATTATACTCCGCCATCGCCTCTTGTCTTGCGCCCATGCTCTCGTGCTCAAGCGCCCGATCGAAATGCTCACGCGCCAACCGCAGCGCCCGTTCAGAGCTGTGGCCTATGGTCAGCGACTGCCCCTTCTCTCTCTCCACTAGCCTCCTGACCTCAAAATCGTTAGCGTTTTCAGCCTTGCCGGCCGGTTTGATGATAGTGTTATTCCTGCCGAAGAGCGCCACGACTATAGGGACAATGCCGCCGATAATGCCTATAAGGAACGCCCACATTATACTTCTATCCTGGGCTTTCTCCTCCAGTACCCAGTTACACCTATTTATCAGTGTGGCGAGATAACCGACGCTGGAGAGTATGATCAGCCACCACCCCATAATACTCAGGGTTCCCCCGACGGTCTCCAGCTTTAAAACGGCAACTATAATACCGGCAAGGAGCGCGCCGCCCCCGAGCCATACAAGCCACAACGTCCCCTCCAGATGGGTTCTGAACCAGTTCATAATTTCCCCAAACCCTTCTTATCTACCTCGCACACCTGCGTTTGACAGGCCTAACCAATAAATCATAGATTCGCCGGGGGATATAAAGCAAAATCCCCAGAACAACCTTCCACGCGGTCTGATACCACTTCTCCTCCTCTGCCATCTCCACAGCACCGCTCAACATGCTGTCGAAAATCTCATTCTCCGAAGGGCACATATTCTGACTCCGCTAAGTATAATTTTCTTGTTCGATATCAGATATTATAGCGGCTTTCGCGTTTTTAGAAACCCCTCCCCACCCCATCGACGTTCCCCCGCTTGAAAAGTACCTCTCAGGTCAATGCAACGATTCTACCCAAGGCTTATGCCCCCATCGGCATCCGCGTGCAGGACCGCTGTGAAGTCGTAACCGCGCCGCCGCACCTCGTCGCTGCCGCCTGCGTGCCTATCCAGTAGAGCTATAACCTTGGTTACTCTGCACCCGGCGGCCTCGGCAATCTCGACGGCCTTCAGCGTCGCGCCCCCCTTTGTTATCACGTCCTCCACGATCGCAACCGGCAAGCCTTTGCCCGGCACGTACCCCTCGATCGTCTTCATAGTTCCGTGGTCCTTGACCGCCCCTCTCTCGATAAATGCCGGCATCGGCCTGCCCTCGATATAGCTGACGACCGACACCGCCGTCACGATCGGATCAGCGCCAAGCGTCAGGCCGCCTACGGCCGCCACATCTACGCCCTTCAGCATATCGAATATGACCTTGCCGGCCAGGTACGCCCCCTCGGGCGAAAGGGTCACCATCTTCATATCGAAAAAGAACTTTGCCTTTGCCCCCGACGCTAACGTAAAGTCGCCGCGCAGAACCGCGTGTTCCCTCGTATAATCCAGTAATCTTTCCTTATAATCCGGAGCCATCAACCCTCCTCAACATACAAGCCGTTCTCCTGAATATATCGCGCCACCGCATCCGGCGTCAGGCCGACTATCGAACGCCCGGCGGCTACGAGCCGCCTGATCTCGGTTGAATTTATATTATACAACTCATTGTCGATAACGATGACCTTTTTCGATATGCCGGGCAGGCTCGCCTCCAGCGCCTTTAGATCGATCATGGCCACGCCCGGCCGCCTAGCCACAACCAGATGGCACATTTCAACGATGCGGCCGGGCTGCCGCCAGCCCTCCAACCCCTTCAGCGCATCCATGCCCAGGATGAAGTAAAAATCGGCATCCGCTCCAAGTTCACTCCTCAGGTCCGACAGGGTATCGACGGTATAGGACGGCCCCTCCCGCTCCAGGTCGACGCGCGAGACCTCATATCGGGGATCGAACGCGGCGGCCAGCTTTATCATCTCGACGCGATGCCGCGGCGGGGTGATAGCGCGATCCCCCTTCAGCCATGGAGAGCGCGCCGGGACAAACATCACCCGCTCAAGACCAAGCTGCCGGCACGCCGCCTCGGCGATACCCAGGTGGCCGTTATGAATCGGATCGAACGTCCCGCCCAACACTCCGATCTTCACTATCGAGGCGCCCCTTTTTACACACATCTCAATCGACGGCATACATACGAAAGGTAATCAATCCCACGCCAGCTCGATTTTACCAAATCGAACGACGGCCCCGGGTTCTGCCCCGGCCTTTTTCAAGGCGGCGACGACACCCATGCTTGATAACTGAGACCATATATAAGCCCGCGCCTCCCAACTGCTAACGTCCATCCTCTCAATGAGCTTCTCAGCCTTTTGATACGATACAACGTACACATCGCCGTCGCGAGACACTTTCACCCTTTCCCTCTGTGCCTGTGGGCGGAGAACCCTTAATTCCTCTTTCGGCGCGACCGGGGCAGCAACATCAAGCATATTACAGGCAGCAGCCATCAACTTATCGACGCCCTCTCCCGTCGCCGCGGATATAAAATGAACGGGCAATCCGGTGTGTTTCAGCTTTCTCTTTAATGACGGTACGCGTTCCCTAACCTCCGGGATGTCGATCTTGTTAACGGCTATGATTTGAGGTTTCGCCGACAGGCCGGCGCTGAAAAGGGCCAGCTCCTCATTCACTTTATCCATATCAATCTTCGGGTCGGCGGTGTTCCCGTCGATTAGATGTATCAGCACCCTGGTGCGTTCGGCGTGTCGTAGAAAATCCAGTCCAAGTCCTGCGCCGCGGTGCGCTCCCTCAATAAGGCCCGGGATTTCAACAAGGACGAACGTCCTGTCGTCGACCGACGCAACACCCAGGACGGGTTCCGTCGTCGTGAATGGGTACGCCGCAATCTTGGGCCGCGCCGCTGAAGCGGTGGCCAGCAGGGTAGACTTGCCGACGCTCGGATGGCCGATGATCCCTACGTCACCCAAGAGCCTTAGTTCCAGCACAAGCGAGACCTCTTCGCCTTTGTCGCCCCTCTGTGCTATACGCGGCGCCTGATTAGTCGATGAGGCGAAATGTACATTTCCTTTTCCTCCGCGACCGCCTTTCGCAGCCAAGAAGCACTGACCGTCCGTTGTCAGGTCCGCAACAGGTTCCTTCGCTCCACGCTTATATATAATCGTTCCTAGAGGAACCGGCAGGATCAGGTCCTCTCCATCCCTACCGTGCTTCTTTTTTGAGGCTCCGTTTAAACCTTCTCCCGCGGCGAATTTCTTCCTGCCGCGGCGGTAGCTTAGCAGAGTATTCGAATTTCTGTCTGCTTTGATTATCACACTCCCGCCGTTTCCTCCGTCACCGCCATCCGGCCCGCCATAAGGAATATACTTTTCCCTTCTAAAACTGATCATCCCGTCACCGCCGTCGCCGGCTTTTGTCACTATTTCAACTCTGTCGATCAAAACGCCCTCAACTTTATTATTAGGAGATTATTTTTCAGATTCTATAAATCACTGATATATATAAACAATAACATATAACATGGTGGTTAAGTGTGCAAGTGCCTGTTTCAAACTATGATTCTTGACATATGAAGGTGCATGTTTTGTGCAGGCGATGTGTTGATTTAATGACATTGACCCGAAAAAGTTTTTCCAGTAAAGCACTGTTTCTGGAAGCAGGACATTAACATAAAAACCGAACACTTCTGCACACTATAGAGGAGTTACGCACCGAATTAGAAGGGTTATGCACAATTTTGGCTGAAATATAATATTTTAGACGTCGCTGGCGCGGCCTCTTTGATATATACGGTCGCGGATGTCTAAAACCTCGCGGCGCAGAGCGGCGTTGCCTTCGATCTCACCCTCGATTCTGTTGTAGCCCCTGATTATGGATGAGTGGTCGCGGTCGCCCAGGGCCTTACCGATCTGGCTGTAAGAGCACGCCGCATCCTCCCTTAGAAGGTATACGGATATGTGCCGCGCCTTTGCCGTGATCTTATCGCGTTTCTGCCCGGTCAGCGCGTCGGGGGGGATATCGAAATACCGGGCAACGGTAGCGAGAACGGTAGGTATGGACGGCTTGCGGCGGGGCGCGGCATCCATAGATTCGTCCAGTGCCTCCGATGCCAGATCCATGGTTATCTTCTTATCCTTCGCTCTTGCCAGGGCGGCAACACGGTTTAACGATCCTTCCAACTCGCGTATGCTTTTGGATATCCTGCGGGCCATGAAGTGTAGTACGTCCTGAGGTATATCAACCTTATCTTCTTCCGCCTTGGCCTGCAGGATGGCCACGCGCGTCTCAAGGTCCGGGGGCTGTATGTCGGTGGTTAATCCCCATTCGAAACGGGAACGCAGCCTGTCCTCAAGGAGGTTGATGGCCTTTGGCGGGCGGTCGCTGGTGAGGACGATCTGGCGGCTGCCGTTGTGAAGGTCGTTGAACGTATGGAAAAAGCCTTCCTGTGTCTGCTCTTTGCCGCCTATAAAGTGAATATCATCGATTAACAGGACGTCGACGCTGCGGTACTTCTGCCGGAAGTCCTCGGTCTTTCCTTCCCGAATCGCTTTGATGAACTCATTGGTGAACTGTTCGGTGCTGACTAGCAGAGCGTTGAGTTTGTTTTTGGTTACGGCATGGCCGATAGCATGAAGGAGGTGGGTTTTGCCTAAGCCCACGCCTCCATAGATAAATAGCGGGTTGTAAGTGTATCCCGGTTTCTCCGCCACAGCTCGAGCCGCCGCCTCGGCCAGGCGGTTGCAGCTGCCCACGATGAATGAATCAAAAGTATATTTGGGATTGAAACCGTTATAGCTGGGTTTGCGATAGTTCCCGTTGCCGGATGCTTTGCTTGCCTTGCCGCTCTTGGATTTGACAGAAGCCTCTTGCTGCTGTATCTGAAACGCTAATTCAAGCTCCTTGCCTGTTATACGGGTCAGCGTCTTCTGAATAATAGACGCCAGTCGCTGCTCCAAGTACTCCGCAGTAAAGGGAGAAGAGACGCCTATAGTGAAGGTGTCGTCTTCGTAACTTATTCCGGAGGTGTCCCGAAGCCACGTATTATAGTTAGTTTGATTGGTTTGTAGCTGTAGGTCCCCTAACGCTGCCTCCCAGATTTCCTTAGCGGATTCGTTAACAGGCATGTATAAAAACTCCTTACCTTCGGGTTCCTGTTTGAACCATTAACTTATAAATCAGAGTATAAAGACCGGGATAAAATGAACCCCGCGAGGGACGAAAAATCCCCGATAAATATAAAAGATTTAAAGTTGCTTATTTTATAGTGTTACAGGGGGCAGGTGTTAAGATAACAGAATCCGCGTCTTCGGTCAAGAGGGTTGCGCTGGAATTTTTACTAATTTATTCAGCAATTTTTCTGCCGATTTTGCCTTGTACCCATATTGGTGTTACAATCTCTTAAATCATGCGCGTAGTATTTATGGGCGTCCCTGATTTTGCCGTGCCTGCGCTGGCGCGGCTTGCCGGCAGCGAGCACGATGTGATCGCCGTATATACAAGGATGGATAAGCCGTCGGGCCGCGGGCGGGCTACAACCGTGTCGCCGGTCAAACGCGCGGCGGAGAGAATGGGCCTGAACGTGCGCCAGGTCGAGAACTTCAAAGATGCGGAGGACACGGCGGCGCTGGCGAAACTTAAGCCGGACGTCATAATTGTCGCTTCATTTGGCGTGATACTTCCTCAGTCGGTCCTGGATATTCCACCATACAACTGTATTAACCTTCATCCTTCGCTGCTGCCGCGCTACCGCGGTCCCACCCCGATACCTGCGGCGATACTTGCCGGCGACGACGTTACCGGCACCACCATCATGCTCATCGAGAGGAAGGTCGACAGCGGTCCCATACTGGCGCAGCGCGAGTTTCCGATTTACCCGTCCGATACGACGGGGTCGCTTACGAATAAGCTGGCGCAGGTGTCCGCCGACCTGCTGATGGAGATGTTGCCCGACTGGTTTGGCCGGGCCGTAACGCCGCGGCCGCAGAGGGACGAAGAAGCGACGTATACTAAGGCCATAAGTAAAAGCGACGGAGAGGTCGACTGGAATCTTTCCGCAGTCGATCTGTGGCGCAGGGTGCGCGCTTACTATCCGTGGCCTGTAGCTTTCACCTCATGGAGCGGCAGGGGCATCAGGATACTTGAAGCATCGCCGCAGGACGGTCGAGTCGATATGCCCGGGCGGGTTCTCGACCTGGGCGATGGTGGGTTCGGCGTGCAGGCGGGCGACGGGATTCTGAAGCTGGCGAGGGTTCAGGTCGAGGGGAAGAGGGAGATGAGCGTGGAGGAGTTCGTCCGCGGCCATCGCGGCTTTGTCGGCTCCGTACTGCCGAGTTAAGAGCACAGGTCGACGGCATGTCGATAATTATCGCCCCGTTGAGCCGTGACCCCCGACGCCCCGCTCCGTTGGCGAGAGCCCCGTCGCTTCAATGATATCGACATCGGCCAGTTTGTGGATAACCATCTGCGCTATTCGGTCACCGTGTCTGATCTCGAATCCGGCGCCGGGTGTCATCATATACATTGTTACCATGACCTCGCCCCTGTAATCACTGTCGATTGTGCCGAGCGTTACGCCCACGCCTTTTGAAGACAGGCCGGAGCGGGGGCGAATCTGGATATCGTACCCGGGCGGGAACTCGACGGCGATGCCTGTCCCGATCATCTTGGGAGTCGAATCGAGCCTTACGGCATCGTCGACACCGGTGCATGCGAACAGGTCCAGCCCGGTCGATAAAGGGGTGGCCCGTCGTGGAAGCTGAGCATCCGGACGCAACTTTTTGACTTTCAATTCCATATGTCGATTCGGCCTTGTATAGGTTCGACTTATTATCTCAGGTTGCTTCCCGGCAGGCAAGGCTTGGGTATCGTGCCGACGACTCATCGTCGACCAGGTCGATAAAAATAAAGAAAGAGGGCTTCAGAGATTGAAGCCCTCTTTTGTTAACAATCAGGCAGAAGCTATTTTTTCTTCTCAGCCTCGGGTTTTGCCTTTCCTTTGGCCTCGGCCTTGGCCGGCTCGGCAGCACCCTCTTTCTTGGCCTCCCCCTCAGCCGCCTCTGCGCCCTCAGCCGCTTCACCCTCCTCGGGAACAGCCGCCGCCACAGGCTCAACCTCGATCTTGGCTTCCATGACCTTGGCGATGACCTGCTCGGGCTCGTTAAGCACTAAAAGCTTGCTGTCCAGTTTCAGATCGCGCACGTGAATCGCCTGGCCCATCTCTACCAGCACCGAGATGTCGACCTCAATATGCTGCGGGATATCGGCGGGAAGGGCTTCGATGTGTAAGGAGGACATGTTTTCTATAAACATGCCGCGCTTGCTCTTGGCCGCCGCCGATTCGCCGACGAACTGAATAGGAACGTCGACACGGAGCTTGTGGCTCATATCGACCTGGAAAAGGTCTACATGCAGCAACTTGCCGTTCAATGCGTCGCGCTGCACATCGCGCAGAATTACCTGCTTGGCTTTCTTGTCTCCCTCGATCTTGAGAGAGATCAATGCGTTGCGGCCGGATTTGTTGATCAAACGCCTCAACACGTCGGTCTCGGCCTGAAGCGATATCGATTCCATCTTAGGACCGTACAGGTTTATCGGTATAACCCCCTCGCGCCGAAGGGCTTTCACCTTTTTCCCTGTGACGACCCTGGTATTTGCCTTGAGTTCATCCTGTTTCACTTTTTACCCCCTCCAAATGACGCAAAGGCAATTATACTATACTCCGATTTTGTAGTCCAGTTGGTTTGAACCCATCGATTGAGCGAAAACGGCGGCGACCATATCTGCGCTCGTTGACACTCGAATCTGGGTAAAGTATAATCACTTTATGCCTAAACGTACTTGGCAACCGAAAAAAACATCCAGAAAACGGGTTCATGGTTTTCTTGAGCGTATGAGCACCAAGGGCGGGCGACTGGTGCTGCGGAGGCGGCGGCTTAAGGGACGCTGGAGACTGACTCCATCGTAACTATAAAGTTGCGATGGTCGCGTGATGAAAAAAGCAGCGCGGCTTAAAGGTAAGAAGGAGTTTGACACAGTATTTACCGAAGGCAGGTCTTGGGCCAATAACTTCGTAGTGCTAAGGGCTGTGCCCAATAGCGCTGGTGTGAACCGGTATGGTATTGTGGCGGGGCGCAGGCTGGGGAGCGCGGTAGTGCGCAACAAAGCTAAACGGCGGTTGAGGGCGATGGTATCAAGTATCGCGGTGAGAGAGGGTTGGGATATAGTGCTGGTCGCGCGGAAAGCCGCCGTGGAAACAGATTATCATACACTGGAGAAGGCCGCACGAGATTTGTTTGCCCGGGCGAGGCTGCTGGGTGAGGATGAGAGAGCGGAGTGAAAAAGTATTTATTAGGATTAATATCCTTTTATCAACAGACTATATCTCAGGTAAGACCTCATAGCTGTCGTTTTGTTCCGACCTGTTCTCAATACACTTTTGAATCGATCGAGCGCTACGGCATCGTTCGCGGCGTCTGGGCCGGGGCGAAACGTCTTGCCAGATGTCATCCGTTTAATGAGGGCGGTTATGATCCGGTACGCTAATTTAAAGAATATCCGCGCTCGCAGATTGAAAGTAATGAAGTTTAAATCTCTATCGATAGTTCTTATCTTAGTGTGCGGCTGCTTACTGCTTACCGGCTGCTTCGGCGCCTCGGCCTCGCCAAAGGGCTGGTCCGGCCCGGTTGCTCATAATGGATCCCTCTATGTCGGGACTATGCAGGGGAAGGTTGTGGCGTTCGATGACATAGGCGCCGACGGCAATCATTACATACGGTGGAGCTATCCGGATGAGACAACGATTCCTTATCTATATAGCGATCCCATTATCGATAGCGGCTCAATCTATATAGGATGTTACACGGGCAAGGTCTATGTGATCAATGCCAGCCGCGGGTATAGGGAATGGATATATCCGTCGGAAGGCTACCTGGGGGCTATTGTCGGTAGTGCGGCAGTCGCCGATGGGACGCTTTATTTCGGGAGTTCGGACAAAAAGCTGTACGCGGTGAATATAGCTACGAGGACGCAACTCTCCTGGTCGCCGTTCGAGACCGGTGGCAAGATATGGTCAACGCCGGTCGTTTATAATGGAACAGTATTCTTCGGCTCTTTCGATCGTAATGTTTATGCGATAGACGCAGCCAGCGGGGCCAAGCGCTGGGAGTTCTCCACCGAAGGCGCGATAGTGGGCACCCCGATAATCTACAACGACATTTTGTATTTCGGCTCTCTCGACCAGAAGCTTTATGCTGTCGATGTTGCTACGGGAAAATTGAAAAGCGGATTCACGCCATTCAAAGCGGATAACTGGTTCTGGGCTCAGGCTGTGGCACATAACGGGAGCATAATCGCGGCAAGCCTCGGCGGCACGATTTACGCACTGGATGCCGAGAGTGGCGCTAAGCTCTGGGAAGAAGAGACGGAGGGCACTATACGGGGCACACCGGCCCTCGTGAATAATCGTATTGTCGTAGGCACCGACGAAGGGTCAAGCCGAGGCCGTGTCTATTGCTTCGATGCCGATACGGGCGAAAAGCTTTGGCAGTATCCTTCAGCGGACGTAGACCCGATGTATTCTATCCATGCGTCCATTGGTTCTGAAGGCAATGTGGTCTATGTGCATACAACTAATCAGAAAATCTATGCTTTTGATGTGGAGCAGATGGGAACAGAAGCGCGATATCTATGGACTATGTCCACCGGCGGTGGTGAATGACCACTGAAAGACCGAAGATGCAGATGCCCAAGGGGGCCTTTCCCAAACTGGGCAAGAAGAATATTATTCTACTCATCATTGTCGCGGCCCTCGTCGTCATCTCCTTGACCGTCGGCATAATGGACTTATGGAACATCGTATTGCTCCAGCCCATGCTCAACTTCCTCATCATCCTGTCGAACATCTTCTTCGATAATTTCGGCATCGCTATCATCGTATTGGTGATCATAGTCCGGCTGCTGATGCTCCCTATAACATTGAAGCAGCTGCATTCGACCAAGGCCATGTCGTCGCTCCAGCCCAAGCTGCAGGAGATACAAAAGAAGTACGGGGGCGATAAGGTTAAGCTCCAGCAGGAGATGTCCAGGATATACAAGGAATCCGGCGTTAACCCTATAGGATGCCTTTGGCCCATGCTTATCCAGTTCCCTATTTGGATAGCGCTCTATCAATCGATATTGAAGGCGTTGGCGGCGACGCCTGAAGAACTGATGAGCCTCTCCGACAGGCTGTATTCTTCCTCCTTTATTATCAGTGCGGTGCCGTTAAACGAGACGTTTCTCTGGCTTAATCTGGGACAGCCGGATAAATTCTACGTCATGGCAGTGCTGGTGGCCGCCAGCATGTGGGTGCTGCAGAAGATGTCCACAATGCCCACATCCGATCCCAAGCAGCAATCCATGAATAACATGCTGACATGGATGATGCCGCTGATGTTCGGTTTCTTCACTATAAGCTTCCCCAGCGGATTGGCCCTGTTCTGGTTCGTATCGAATCTTATCGGCATAATAACTCAGTATTTTATTACCGGATGGGGGTCGCTCTCCTTCAAGAAGAGGGCCGTGGTGCCGGCGCCGGCCGCGTCGGGTATATCAGGAATAGAACTCTCCAAAGGAGCGGATATCAAGGGCAAAGAGGTCTCCGGAGGAGTTAATCAGGAGGGGTTGGCGGATGGACAGTCTCGAGAAAAGCGCCAAGACCGTAGACGAAGCCGTAGAGCTGGCACTCGCAGACCTCGGCGCAAGTCGTGATGAAGTCGATATAGTTGTTCTTAAAGAAGGCAGAAGCGGGTTTCTGGGGATTGGCGGGGGTGGAGCCACTGTCAGGGTATCGCGCCGTCATGCCGAGGAGACGGTTAGGGAGGCGGTCTCCGTAGCCAAAGAAATCCTTGAAAAGTTGCTTTCTCTTATGGGGATCGAGGCGGGGGTCGAGGAGACGCAATCCGGCGACAGCGGCCGCGCGCAGTTCAACCTCGAGCTAAAAGGGGATGACCTGGGTGTGCTGATAGGGAGGCGGGGTCAGACCCTGGCGTCGCTGCAATATCTACTCTACCTCATGGCAGGACATCGTTTAAAGGTTCATGTCCCTCTGACCATTGATGTAGAGGGATACTTGGAAAGGCGCAGCGAATCCCTGCAGACCCTGGCCCAGCGCATGGCGGAGCGCGTTGTCACCACGGGGCAGATAGCGGTGATGGAACCCATGACGCCGCGGGAGCGCAGGATAATTCATCTGGCGCTGAAGGACTACAAAGGCGTGGTTACCCAGAGCATCGGCGAGGGCGACTATCGCAAAGTTACTATCGTTCCTCATAAGTAAACGGCAGTTGTTTTTTATTTCGTGACGTTTATAATCTATACCTGTACAAGCGAAGACGGAGAAGAGTAAAAGGGAATCGACGCCCAGCGAATCTGGTACGGTGCGAGCAGATGCGGCGGTCCCTTTGAAAATCGCTCCCGAGCTGCCAACCGAATGCGAGCATATCGCCAGTAGAGTTGGACGGCCCCGTCAGCCGTTATAGATGGCGAAGGCATAGGGTGTGTGCCTTATATGAGAGCCCCGATGAAAGTCGGGGAAGCAGGGTGGTACCGCGGGCTTTAGGCTCGTCCCTTGGGGACGGGCTTTTGTGTTTTATAGGGGTGGATGTTCTGGTCGTAGGGGCAGGCCCCCGTGCCTGCCCGTTCTTGGGCAACCACAGGGGGTTGCCCCTACGTACGAGACCAATAGATTGCAGCGAACATCGAACGATTTGATTGTAGGGGCGAGGTCGTCTCGCCCGGCATTGTGCCTGATAAATTAGGACAATGACAATAGATGATGGCGAAGGTGAAGAACACCATCGCCAGCGTAATACGTCGATATAGAGTCGAGAAGAGAGTTACATATGTTTGAACCGGTATCGAGCAGGGTGAATTTCCCGGAGATGGAAAAGCGCATCATCGCTTTCTGGAAAGAAAAGCGCATATTTGAGCGCAGCGTTGAGGAGCGCGACGCATCGAATCTGTATGTGCTGTACGAAGGCCCCCCCACCGCCAACGCCAGCCCCGGGGTGCACCACGTTCTGTCGCGCGTGTTCAAGGATGTCATGCCGCGCTACAAGACGATGAAGGGCTTCCGCGCGCCGCGCAAGGCGGGCTGGGACACGCACGGCCTTCCCGTGGAGCTGTCGATCGAGAAGAAGCTGGGGTTCACCTCCAAGGAAGATATCGAGAAGTACGGCGTGGAGGCCTTCAACAAGCTGTGCCGCGAGAGCGTGTTCAGCTACGTGAAAGAGTGGAACGAGATGACCGAGCGCATCGGCTACTGGGTGGATATGGAGCGCCCGTATGTCACGCTCGATAATGGCTATATCGAGACGGGATGGTGGGTGATAAAACAGCTCTGGGATAAGGGGCTGGTGTATCAGGGCTACCGCGTCACCCCCCACTGCCCGCGCTGCGGCACCTCCCTCAGTTCGCACGAGGTGGCGCTGGGCTACGACGAGGTCGACGACCCGTCGGTGTATATCAAATTTAAGATTGTCGCCGATTCGTCGAATGTCTTAAAAGGCACCGATTTGGCTAAAAAACCCGCCTATTTGCTGGCGTGGACTACGACACCATGGACACTGCCGGGAAACACCGCTTTAGCAGTCGCGCCGAACGAGGATTACGCGGTGATGGAAGGTGAGGACGACTACCTTATCATGGCTGCCAAGCTGGTCGGCATCGTCGGGCTGGAGGGCTACAGCGAGGTCGGCAGGGTCTCAGGCGCTTCGCTCGAGGGCGTAGCCTACGAGCCGCTGTTCAATCCGGACAAGTTCGGTATAGAGCGCAGGCGTTTCGATAAAGACGGGTCGCTGGTGTTGCAGGAGCCGCAGGCCGATCTGTCATATCGCGCCATCGCCGCCGATTTCGTTTCGATGGAGGATGGTACCGGCATCGTGCATATCGCGCCGTCGTTCGGCGAGGACGACTTCTCCGTGGGCATGGAGAAGGGTCTCAATTTCGTTCGCGACTATGTCGGTCTGGACGGTGTGATAAAAGGTAGCTACGACTTCGCCGGGAAGTTCGTTAAGGACGCCGACCCGCTCATCATCAAGGATTTGAAAATACGAGGACATTTGTATCGCAAGGGAAAGATAAAACATACCTACCCGTTCTGCTGGCGCTGCGCCACGCCGCTGCTGTATTATGCGAAACCTTCGTGGTATATCAGGACGACGGCCAGGAAGGAGCGGCTGATTTCCGGCAACGATGAGATCAACTGGTACCCGGAGCACATCAAGGAGGGCCGCTTCGGCGACTGGCTGGAGCATAATGTAGACTGGGCCTGCTCGCGCGAGCGCTACTGGGGCACGCCGCTGCCGGTTTGGCGCTGCGAGGGCTGCGGGCATGACGAGTGCGTCGGCAGTATCGACGATCTCAAGGGGCGACCGGGGCTCGCTGGTATGATGGAGCCTCTCGATTTGCACCGGCCGTTCGTCGATGAGATAACGTTCGATTGCCAAAAATGTCGATCGAAGATGCGCCGCGTGAGCGATGTTCTCGATGCGTGGTTCGACTCAGGCGCAATGCCGGTGGCGCAATGGCACTACCCGTTCGAGAACAAGGACACGTTCGAAAAATTCTTCCCCGCCGACTACATCTGCGAGGCGGTGGACCAGACGCGCGGCTGGTTCTACACGCTGCACGCGCTCTCGACGCTGCTCTTCGATAAGCCGTGCTACCGCAACGTCATCTGTCTCGGTCATATCCTCGACGCCAAGGGCGAGAAGATGAGCAAGTCGAAAGGGAACGTCGTCGAGCCGGCCAAGGTGCTGGACAAGCAGGGCGCGGACGCGCTGCGCTGGTACCTGCTGACCTCTTCGCCAGCGGGCAGCCCGCGCCGCTTCTCCGCGGAGCTGGTGGCCGAGACGCAGCGCAAGTTCCTCAGCACGCTGTGGAACACGTATTCGTTCTTCGTGCTCTACGCCAATATCGACAAGTTCGATCCGCGCGCGGCGGGCGACGTGAAGATAGAGGCCGAGCTCGACCGCTGGATACTCTCCGACCTGAACCAGCTTATCGATTATGTTGACAAGTCGCTGGCAGGGTACGACCCTACCGCGGCCGGGCGCCGCATCCAGGAGTTCGTGGACGACCTGTCCAACTGGTACGTCAGGCGCAGCCGCCGCCGCTTCTGGAAGAGCGAGAGCGACACTGATAAGATGTCGGCCTACGTAACGCTTTATCAATGTCTGGTCACGCTGTCGAAACTTATTGCTCCGTTCACCCCGTTCGTGGCGGAGGAGATATACCGCAATCTGGTTCTCCCGGTCGACGCTGGAGCGCCGGAGAGCGTGCACCTGGCTGCGTTCCCTGTGGCCGATTTATCGAAAGTCGACGAGGCGTTGTCGCAGGACATTCATCTGGCGATGAAGATATGCAGCATGGGCCGCGCCGCACGGAGCAGGGCCGGCATCAAGGTGCGCCAGCCGCTGGCGATGGCGTTGGTCAAGGTTCGTTCCAAGAGCGAGAAAGACGGTGTCGAGCGCGTAAAGCCTCAGGTGCTGGAGGAGCTCAACGTGAAGGATATATGCTGCGTCGACGACGAGAAGGCGTTTGCGGATGCGGCACGCTTCGAGGCCAACGAGGATGGCGGCTACTGGGTGGCCATCGATAAGGCGATAACGCCTGAGCTGGCCGACGAGGGGCTGGTGCGCGAGGTCGTGCACCGCATACAGACGATGCGCAAGGATGCAGGCTTCGAGATTGCCGATTATATTACGACTTACTACGAGCCTAATGCGCTGATCGACCGTGTGTTGAAGAACGCCGACCTCGTCGCGTACATCAAGCAGGAGACGCTCTCGCACGATTTCGTCGAGAGCATCCCGTCGGAGGCATATAAGGAAACGCACAAGATAGAGGGGCGGGAGATAACGCTGGGGGTGAAGCGGTAGTTCTATCTGTCATTGCGAGACCTTCCCATACTAGAAGGTCGAAGCAATCTCTATAGCTCTTCGTATAGGTCGTGCCAGTCCGGATTGAAGTGACTTACTAGTGTAAGCTTGCTTTTCCTTGAGCCACCTTTTAGCTGCTTCTCTCTGTTTATAGCGCTTTTTACGTCGTCACAAAACTCGTAATATACGAGCTTCGTTAAGTTATACTTTTTGGTGAATCCTTCGGCGAGCTTTTCCTTGTGTTCGTAAGACCTTCTCTTTAAATTGTTAGTGACGCCGGTATATAGTGTGGAATTTCCCTGGTTGGTCATTATGTAGATGTAGTATTGCTTTTTCACTTTGTTCCTCAATAGAGATTGCTTCGTCGTCTTTCCATGGTAGAACTATATGGAAGGACTCCTCGCAATGACAATTATAGTTATTTATTCAGGCAGGTGCATCAAAGATGTCATTGCGAGCGTAGCGAAGCAATCTCTGCCATAGCTAGGCTAAATCGATCGTAGCTCTTAATGCGGCCTTTCGGCCAGAGTGACCCAGGCGGACTGCAGGCTGTTGCCGCGATAGTATTTGACCTCGACAGTGTCGCCCACACTATGGTTTCGGATCGCCTGGATGGCATCGTCCGCGGTCTCTATCTCGACGTTGTCAAACGCGACGATAACGTCGCCCGGCCTGAGTCCGGCGTTGGATGCCGGCGTCCCCTGATTCATGTAGTAGATCATCGCGCCCGTATCGACTCTCAAATCGTACGTGTTCACGATAGCAGGCGTGACCGTGACCAGAGATACACCGAGGTAAGGCCGCGAGACATAGCCTTTGCTGATGAGCTCTTCTATTATCGGGACCGCGCTGTTGGAACTTATGGCGAATCCGACGCCGGAGACCTCGACCGACGATATCTTGGCGGTATTGATGCCGATGACCTCACCGTTCAGGTTTATCAGCGGGCCGCCGCTGTTGCCGGGGTTGATGGCGGCGTCGGTCTGGATCAGGTCGTAAAGGGTCGTGTCGCTGTCAACTTCTATTGTGCGGCCCAGGGCGCTGACCACGCCCACCGTCACGGTGGGGCCGCCCTCGAGTGCCAGGGCGTTGCCGATAGCTATGACCCAGTCGCCGACCCTGAGCGCGTCGGAGTCGCCGAGCGAAGCTGTGGGCAGATTGCCCCCGTCGATTTTTACGATGGCGAGATCGGTGTAAGGGTCGGTGCCGACGAGGGTTGCGTCGAAGCTTCTCCCGTCGGTGAGGCTGACCGTGATGCTGGTGCTGTCCTCGACCACGTGGTTGTTGGTCACGATGTATCCGTCCCCGTCGATGATTACACCCGAGCCGGCGGATTCGGAGGGCACGGGCTGCATGAACCAGTTGTAGGAGACCGTGCCTACTACAATAGAGACGACGGCGGGGTTTGCCTCGTCTACAACGTTGGTGATAGTAGGCAGGTTGTAGTCCTCGGGCGATGCGGTAGCCGAAGAGTTTGGGGTTGGAATAGAGATATTTATGCCGCCTGATGTGCAACCTACGATGGCTATCGATAGGACGATAAGTGTTACGGCGAACGCAGTTTTTATCTTGGACATTTTGAAACAGCTCCGTACTATTCTAGAAAATATTATAACAAACCCTCTGTAAATGAAAAGTAAAGCCGCCCCCTCGCGGGAGCGGCTGAACGTTAGTTTCTAGTTGAAAGTCTATTCGCCGACGTTAGGCAGGTCCGCGAGCGCTTTCTTGATTTCCGCGTCGGACAGCTCGGTATCCTCCAGATTGCCCGCGAAGTACTTCTCGTATGAGCTCAAGTCAAAGTGCCCGTGTCCGCTGTTGTTAAACACTATGGTCTTGGCCTCGCCGGATTCCTTACACTTGAGAGCCTCGTCCATGGCGCAACGGATGGCGTGCGACGCTTCCGGAGCGGGGATATGTCCCTCGGCCCTGGCGAAGCTGACTCCGGCCTCGAAGCAGGGATTTTGTTTCAACGCTACGGCCTCGACGAGCTTCAGATCGTAAAGATGGCACACCAGAGGGGCCATGCCGTGGTAGCGCAGGCCGCCGGCGTGGATCGGAGCCGGTATGAATCCGTGTCCCAGCGTGAACATCTTGATCAGAGGCGTGGTGCAGGCCGTGTCGCCGAAGTCGTATTTGTACAGGCCGCGGGTCATGGTCGGACAGGCGGTGGGCTCGACGGCGATGATGCGGGTCTTCTTGCCCTTGGTGATCTTATCGCGCGCAAACGGCATGATGAACCCGCCGAAGTTGGAGCCGCCGCCGACGCAGCCGATGGCGATATCGGGATACTCGCCGATCTTCTCGAACTGCTTGAGGGTCTCAAGGCCTATGACGGTCTGGTGCAGCAGCACATGGTTCAGAACGCTTCCCAGCGAGTATTTAGTGTCCTCACGCTGGACCGCGTCTTCCACGGCCTCGCTGATGGCTATACCCAGCGAGCCGGGGGAGTTAGGATCCTTGGCCAGGATATCACGTCCGGCTTTAGTATCGTTGCTTGGGCTGGCCACGCACTTGCCGCCCCATACCTGCATCATCATTTTGCGGTAGGGCTTCTGGTCGTAGCTGATGCGCACCATGTAAATCTTACACTCGATACCGAACAGATTGGTGGCGAACGATAGCGCGCTGCCCCACTGGCCGGCGCCGGTCTCCGTGGTTATGCGCTTGACGCCTTCCTGCTTGCAGTAATATGCCTGCGCCACGGCGGTGTTGGGCTTGTGGCTCCCGGCGGGGCTCACGCCCTCCCACTTGTAATATATCTTGGCCGGGGTGCCCAGGGCCTTCTCCCAGCGCTTGGCGCGCACGAGGGGGGTGGGGCGCCATATCTTGTAGATATCCTGAAGTTCCTCGGGGATGTCAATCCAGCGTTCCTGGCTGACCTCTTGCTTTATACATTCCATGGGAAAGAGAGGAGCCAGGTCCTGGGGACCTATGGGCTTGCCTGTACCAGGGTGCAGCACCGGCGGCATGGGCTTGGGCAAATCCGCCTGTATGTTGTACCACTGCTGCGGCATCTCTTTCTCTGTCAGTTGGATCTTGGTATCCATTCTTCCTCCCTTTCTGCGTTGCATGTATGTGATTTGAAAATACAGAGAAAGCTTATAATAAACGGCTTCTTTAGTCAATAATCGTCATGTGTAAGGCGGCGAAGAATAAAGAAAAGCCCCCCGATTAAGGGGGGCTTTAGTTGAATGGTTTACCGTTGTGTACTCAGAAGTTACGGGTTCAGATTAATGGTTGTGGATACAAGCACCTTGGTATCAGTACTCTGGAAGGCGACATTGTCCACAGTTTTTATCGGCATGTATGGGAAGACACCCGAGGCATCCCAGTACTCAATGATCGTCTTGGACCCCACGGTTATAGTGTTCTTGTAGCAGGTGAAGGTTCCTGCTGGAACGGTGACCGACTCTGTAGCGCCGGCAACGACATGCGAGCGGGTATTCTCTGAGTCGCCCGCATCATTATCTGAATCGATCTCCTCGGTCTCTGAGAAGGTCTCGCTTAGCGTCCAAGGAGCGCCGGGCTGTGTGCCGGTGAGATTCCGGTAGTAGACCCAGTTTTTGGCAAGGCCGCCTATGTTGGCCGTTGCCTCGCTATAGCGCTGGACAAGCAGGAGGTCGTCAGGATTACGCCATTCCTTCATGGGAGCATGAAGGGTTAAGGTTATAGTTATATACTTAACGATCTTTCGTATCGGCTCGGTTGTAGTCGTGCAGGCCGCATCGGAATAGAAATTGGTCTCATAGTAATCGCACCATCCGCCCCTAGATTCCCCTGAGTTGGGCGTCACATACACGCGGTTCAGCCATACCCATTTCCAATAAGTATCGGCTGAACCGGAATAGGTTGACAGATATACGAACTCCGGCACCACGAAGTTGGCGGTGACGGTAACATCTTGAGCGGGCATGGTGAAGGTAGTTGTTGCCGAATTGGCGTTAGCGAACGAGCCGGCTGGAGCCGTCCAGTTATAGAAAGCGGAGCCGTTGTTGGCGGTGGCCTGTATGTTGACTACGGTGCCTGCCGTGTAAGGAGAGCCGCCGGTCAGGTCGTTAGCAGAGCCGCCGTTTCCTCCAGCCGTCGCCATCGTCAGTGTGTAGGTTGGACCGCTCGTAGGAGTAGGCGTGGGAGTAGGCGTGGGAGTAGGTGTCGGAGTCGGAGTAGGCGTAGGAGTAGGCGTAGGTGTAGGCGTGGGAGTGGGAGTAGGAGTAGGCGTGGGAGTAGGAGTAGGTGTCGGAGTCGGAGTCGGAGTAGGCGTAGGAGTAGGCGTAGGTGTAGGCGTGGGAGTGGGAGTAGGAGTAGGCGTCGGAGTAGGCGTAGGAGTAGGCGTAGGTGTAGGCGTGGGAGTGGGAGTAGGAGTAGGCGTCGGAGTAGGCGTAGGTGTAGGCGTGGGCGTAGGTGTAGGCGTGGGAGTAGGCGTAGGCGTGGGAGTAGGTGTCGGCGTAGGCGTGGGAGTAGGTGTAGGCGTAGGTGTCGGCGTAGTAGTAGGTGTCGGCGTGGGAGTGGGAGTAGGTGTCGATCCACCACCGCCACCACCGCCGCCGCCGCTAGGCAACGCGTTATTGCCGAATATTATATCAAGTAAGGCAGATCCATCGAGTGTATTTAGTATGCCGTTGCCGTCGATGTCATTGTTGTCGCCCGGCTGGTGCTGTTTTAAGAGAACCAGTTTAAGCAGTATAAAATCGAGTATATTCACCTCGCCATCCCCGTTGAGGTCTCCCGTTGCCGCGGCACTCGCCGGAGCCGGCGCTATGAGTACGGGGGAAAAAGCAAGGATAAAAGCAGACAGCAAGCCTATGAGCGATAAGAAAATATGTTTGCCTCTATTTCGGTGATACATATTGCACCTCCATAGCAGATTATCTAAAACGATTAAGTATATATCTTGACCGCCTATTATACAGCTTTTTAAAGGTCTGGTCAACATAATAAAGCACAAAATTGCTTAAACAAGTAAACATTCGACTGTTAGTCATGAATGAGTAAAGTGTGATGATGTTAACACAGAGAGCTTTCGTTTGCAATATGTTGACCGAGGTAACTATATTTCTTGCATATTATCTATCTTTAACGTTGAGATTTTTTCAAGGGGCTAAAAGAAAAGCCCCCCGATTAAGGGGGGCTTTAGTTGAATGGTTTACCGTTGTGTACTCAGAAGTTACGGGTTCAGATTAATGGTTGTGGATACAAGCACCTTGGTATCAGTACTCTGGAAGGCGACATTGTCCACAGTTTTTATCGGCATGTATGGGAAGACACCCGAGGCATCCCAGTACTCAATGATCGTCTTGGACCCCACGGTTATAGTGTTCTTGTAGCAGGTGAAGGTTCCTGCTGGAACGGTGACCGACTCTGTAGCGCCGGCAACGACATGCGAGCGGGTATTCTCTGAGTCGCCCGCATCATTATCTGAATCGATCTCCTCGGTCTCTGAGAAGGTCTCGCTTAGCGTCCAAGGAGCGCCGGGCTGTGTGCCGGTGAGATTCCGGTAGTAGACCCAGTTTTTGGCAAGGCCGCCTATGTTGGCCGTTGCCTCGCTATAGCGCTGGACAAGCAGGAGGTCGTCAGGATTACGCCATTCCTTCATGGGAGCATGAAGGGTTAAGGTTATAGTTATATACTTAACGATCTTTCGTATCGGCTCGGTTGTAGTCGTGCAGGCCGCATCGGAATAGAAATTGGTCTCATAGTAATCGCACCATCCGCCCCTAGATTCCCCTGAGTTGGGCGTCACATACACGCGGTTCAGCCATACCCATTTCCAATAAGTATCGGCTGAACCGGAATAGGTTGACAGATATACGAACTCCGGCACCACGAAGTTGGCGGTGACGGTAACATCTTGAGCGGGCATGGTGAAGGTAGTTGTTGCCGAATTGGCGTTAGCGAACGAGCCGGCCGGAGCCGTCCAGTTATAGAAAGCGGAGCCGTTGTTGGCGGTGGCCTGTATGTTGACTACGGTGCCTGCCGCGTAAGGAGAGCCGCCGGTCAGGTCGTTAGCAGAGCCGCCGTTTCCTCCGGCTGTCGCCATCGTCAGTGTGTAGGTAACCGCATCCTCCTCAAAGTTGGCGGTTATGGAGTAATCGCCGTTCATGGTGATGGTAGTGGAAGCGGCGTTGGTGTCGCCGATAGTGCCCGTGTCGCCGGTCCAATTGACAAAGGCGTATCCGTCTGCCGGAGTAGCCACAATATCGACCACTTGGCCGCAGTTGTATGTATAAGGGCCGGCCTCGCCCGGGGTGGTAACGGAGCCGCCCGCGGTAGAGGAGGTGGTAAGGTCGAACTCATCGATAGCGAAGTTAGCAGTGACGGTGATATCGGCCTGTACGTTGGTATCGGTTCTGGAGGCGGTCAGTACGCCGTCCGACCAGTCAACGAAGGAGTAGCACGCGTTGGGGGTGGCTGTGACGGTGTCGCCGTCGGAGCCGCAGTCAACAGTTTGCGGGGTAGTGCCCGTGATAGAGCCTCCCGCACCGGCGTTATAGGTCAGTGTGTAGGGCTCGATAGCGAAGTTGGCGGTCACGGTGATATCGGCCTGTACGTTGGTATCGGTTCTGGAGGCGGTCAGTACGCCGTCCGACCAGTCAACGAAGGAGTAGCACGCGTTGGGGGTGGCTGTGACGGTGTCGCCGTCGGAGCCGCAGTCAA
>Ga0265297_10002094_pt1 | contig 42568 bp, 37 predicted proteins | sample Munlanlwell13791_FD_192502 | JGI IMG/M metagenome (GOLD analysis project Ga0265297, IMG submission 192502) | Leachate microbial communities from a municipal landfill in Southern Ontario, Canada - Leachate well 137-91 | ecosystem: Engineered > Solid waste > Landfill > Unclassified | place... | reverse complement strand
CACATCCGCCTTGTCCGGATGATCGCAGATAGCGTAGCCTGCCTTCTGCAGCAGGCCGCAAATCATCTCGGAATCGCGCATATTCATCTGGCAACCGAAGGTTCTGATATACAGGACTGGTTTCTTCTTCTCGGAACTACTTGAATTTCCTCGAGTTGGCATTTATCCCGCCCTTTCTCCTTTTCTTTCAGATAACTTTTAAATGGCTCATAAAGCTCATAATCCACAATTTTAAAATTATCTACTTTTATCCATCTAAATATCAACCGGACCAAATCTTTTTTATCCTGGGCATCTAGGCTACGCTTTGTTTCTTTAAAGTTACGTATTACCTCCTGAAGAGACAAAAGGTATTGCTGCGACCTCTCTTTTTCTATTAATTTTATTTTCAGCATATTTAATTGTTTCTTTAACTTATGCTCTTCTTCCTTTAATGATGCATTCTTATTCTTATATATTTCTATGCCTATTTCATTATCCAGATAAGTATCGGTAAGCTTACTTTGTTTTATTAATAATGCTTCTAATTCTTTCTTAACTAGATCTATCTGTTCTCTAATTGCCTCATCCGGTTCAATCTGAGCTTTTATAACATTATCAATACGCTTTGCAAGATGATTTTCATTTTCTGCTAGCTTCTCAATAATACTCAAAACCTGCGCTTCGAGTATTTCTGCTCTAACCGCCGGATTAGCGCATTTATCCCTAAATTTATATCTTGCCGAACAACAGTACCATGGTTTTCGTTTTTTTGTTCTGTGATTAGTCATATAAGACGAACCCGTGTAGCCCAAGCCGCATTTTGCACAAATTAACACGCCAGTTAGGATATACGAACTAGGATTTACCCTATGATTAAAATTTTTTCTTCTTTCTTTTAACAATTTTTGAACTTTTTCAAAATCATCTGGCGAAATCATCGCTTCATGTCTACCTTGCCCAAGAACTATTTTCTCAGGTGGATTAATAGTATACCGCCACCCTTTTGGCGTTCTATAATAATGACGCTTATTCCATAATAATTTGCCAGTGTAAACCGGATTTTTTAAGATGCTGAGAATATGATGTCCGGTAAAAGGATTCCCGCATCTACTTCTATAACCATTTTGAAAAAGATATCTTCCCACTTGTATTGAGCTTTTATTACAAAGATACATTGTATAGATGAGCTTAACAGTTTTCGCTTCCTCGGCTACTACTTCTAATAATTTCTTTTCTTTATTGTAGCTATAGCCGTATGGCGGCTGCGAAGCTCCTTGCCAATTTCCTTTTAAAACTCCCTTTATCATCCCGGGAAAAACTCTTTCAATGATCCGGTTTCTTTCAAATTCAGCAAAACTACCCAACTGTTGACACATAAGTTTACCTGCCGAAGTTGCTGTGTCAAAAGGCTCGGTGGCTGACTTAAACGCTACTCCCAAGCTTTCCAATTCGTCAATAACATTCAACATATCTTTTAATTTCCGGCTAAACCTATCAGTTTTATAAACAAGAACTAACTCAAACTTTTGGAACTTAGCATCGAACATCAATTTTCTAAACGCGGGCCTATCTAAAGTATATCCGCTAGAACATCCTTTTATGCCGTCATCTTGGTAAATATCGTAAACTTCAAAACCATTCTGCTTAGCATGGTTTAATAGATATTCTCTTTGGACTTCCAGAGAATATCCCTCTCTTGCTTGATCCTCTGTGCTTACCCTCACATAAATAGCTGTTTTCATCAAATTAAACTTTTAGTGTGGATCTCCATTTTTTAATCTTACGGATATCCTGCTCAGTAAATACTGGAAAATTCCTGTAATCCTTTTTTACCTTAATCCAGCCTTTTCTAATCCAATATCGAACAGTCCGCTCATGGACGCAAAAAATGATAGCGGCTTCCATTACGTTAAAGGTTTTGGCTGGATGTCCTTTTTTTAAGACATTTGTCATAATTTTATTTTAATACCATTATCAAGCATTGTCAAATGTTTTATTCTCATTATTTTCTTTTTCACTTTTAAATCTTTGGATTGTACGAAGATCAGCCTTAAGAAGTATTTCAAAGAATTTGTCTAAACGCTCTTGCTCCTCATCAATTGCTATTTTATTTATCCGGTTATTATTTTCTTGACTCATTTGTATTCACCATAAGTTATCCACAGAATTCACAGCCTCATTTCTTTACTACTATTTCTTTAATTATTTCTTTAATTCTTTACAGGGGTGAGTTGACCCCCAAAATTAGGGGCTAATTCACCCCTTATATAAGGGTAATTTAGCCCCTCCGACATTGCGACTTTTGCACAGATACCAAGTTGTAGGATTTTGATTTAAAGCAAGTCTGTTTTTGCGGCCGTCCTTGCTCTTAATGATGACCTTAGACTGGATAAGCAGGTTGACTGCTCTTCTGACATTGCGTTTGTTTAAATTTGCCTCTTTTGCGATATAGCCGTAGCTAAGGAGCTTATTCTCCTTGTGCCAGCCGCTAGTCATCCTGATTACGAAAAAAATAACCCGGATCTCGGTACCGTTAAAAGGCGACCTGTAAATTGCCCGTAAGATGTTATTAGGGATTTTTGTATAACCTTCATTAGTTTTAAAAATAGTTTCTGTCATAGAAAAATGGCAAAATAAAAAGGGCTGGCCTCACGAGTCTAACTCGCGAAACCAGCCCTTTAGTTCTTCTAATAAGGCTGTTTGTTTCTAACTTCTCCTAAATTTTAGCTGACAGAATAATTTTACACTATAATTCCGTCTTGTCAAGATTTTTTGTGAATCCTGTGTAAATAGCTGATTAAATTAATTATTCCTTTCAAGCCATTCATCTCCCAGCTTTCCCTTGATTTCGTCTTTAAAGGGGGTGGTATCTATGGACCTTTCCTCCTTCATTGTTATCGGCAGCCCGTTCTTAAAGGTTATATTAACCGTTCCATAAAAATGGCTTTTAACCAAAGAAAACAGATATTTATACAGTTTACTCATTTATTAGTTAGATTTTTTTACAACTTCTTATTCTACGTAACGTTACCTAATGTGCGGTTTTGCTACATGACGTTGTTATTCCGCACATTATATGGTATACTTTAAGTAGAAATAAGTCCGAATAAAAGTTTAAGACGACAATAGCAAACCATTCGAAAGAATGGGGCGCAAAGCTATAGAGCCTAACTTCCGGTATAAGACCGGGATAAGGCAGTCAGTTGCCGAAGTTAAACTTTTTTTCTTTATGCCCCATTCTTCGGCTAAGCCGATTCGAATGGGGCTTTTTGTCTTTAAGGGAGCTTCAATGAAACCAAAATATGGTATTCTAATAGTTGATGATGACAAAATGCTCGCTGAAGATGCTAAACATTGCCTCGAGCATGAAAAGGAGATAGATATTGAAGTAGATATCTGTACGGATAGCCACCAGGTGATCCCCTCTCTTAGCAAGAAAAACAAATATTACGATGTGGTTCTCTTAGATGTTAGAATGCCAAACTTAAGCGGCACTGAGGTTCTCCAACTTATAAAAAAGAATTTCCCTGATATTCATGTAATTATTATCTCGGCCTACTTGGATGAATATAACCGCGATGAACTCATCCGCTTAGGCGCTTATGCTGCGTTTGAAAAACCCTGCGATTATCATAAGGTGAAAGAATATATTAAACGCGCAATTGATGACATCGAGATAACCACCTTAAGGATAAAGGGCCTTGATTTAAGAAAAACCCTGTATCAGGTTGCCAAAGAACTTATATTTAAAGCCCTAAGGCGCAGCGATTGGCATCTAGAGAAAACAGCAGAGACATTAAACATTACGCGTTGGTGCCTTGACCGCTGGATGAAAAAGCTCTATATCAAAAGAACGGCTGTTTGAAACTTATGCATATTATAACATGGGTTTTTGGCTTAAGCCGGTTCAGACAAAAGCAGCCAAAAATACCTATGTGCGATAATACTACAAAAAAAGCATTTTTTGAGCGAAAACGCACATCCCCTATGTAAACGGGACTTTAATAATGTAGCACTTTCGCACATTTGGAATTTTTAAAAAAAGATCAAAAATTATCTTGACAGGTTTTCAAAAACAGGGGTGAACTGTGGAAGAGCTTGACTTTAACAATATAAAATTGGACGATGCGGATAAGAAGGTTTTTGATGAGATAAAACGGCTTACCGAAGCTAACAGCATAGGTGAGGCATTACAATGCATTAACCATACTATAAAAAATTATCTTCACAAAGCTTTGTTGGCTGTTGGCAATATCCAAGATGGCATGTCTGATGTTCCGGAAGAACAAAAAAAGGATTTTGTTAAAATTACACGGAACTTGCTTAAGGCATCATTGGTAGCCAAAGAATTAAGAAAATTCTACCATCTATAATTGCGAACTCCATCCTGAATTTTTAGTATCCCTGGAGCTGCTATTACTACTAATGGCTGACTATATGATTAATTACCTTTGCTTGGTCTTCAGTAGGAAAACTCATAATATGCTTAAAAAAGAAAGAAATTACTATTGCCAAGAGAACTATAGCTAAATATAGATATCAACTAAAAATCCTACCATCAAAATCAAAACTTCCATTTCTTTAGATTCTTTACAAAATCATAATTAGTCAAATCACAATGAATCGGGGTAATTGAAATATAATTATTACGTGTTGCCTCTATATCAGCGTCTTTTTGGCCATCTGATTCTACAATTTCCCCTGTAAGCCAATAATATGTGCGCTTGCGCGGATCTTCTCTTTTATCAAACCGCTCTTTAATTGCAACTTTGCTTTGCCTGACGATTTTGACTCCTTTAATACGTTTACTGTCTACGGCCGGGATATTTACATTTAGCAGAGTTCCTTGCGGTAAACCATTATTATCCAGAATTATCTTTGTAAGTTTTTTAGCAAAATCTGCCGCGAAAGTATAATCTGGATTTTCAAAAGTTGCCAAAGAAATAGCAAAAGAAGGAATACCCAAGATCGCTCCTTCGGTTGCCCCGGATACCGTTCCGGAATACAAAACGCTGTAACCTGTATTAGGCCCAAGATTAATGCCTGATATAACTATATCCGGCTTCTTTTTTAGAATAGCCCTGATGGCAAGTTTTACACAATCAGCTGGCGTGCCAGTGGTAGCATAACCGAAAAACTTGCCATTTCGTTTTACCTCTTTTACCCTTAAGGGATCAGAAAGCGTAATCGCATGCCCCACTGCGCTTCTTTCGGCATCCGGAGCAACAATAGTTACGTTACCAATTTGACTAAGAGAATCATATAACGCCTTTATCCCTTCGGAATAAATACCGTCATCGTTGGTAAGAAGAATGTTCAATTTACTCGGCTTTTTTGTCATAATAATCTGTATCCTCCTGGATACTTCTTCCTTCTTCATAGATATGCGCTGTCCACAAATCGGCAAAGTGCGCTAAAAGCGTAAGAGGCATCTCATGATGCGCTACTTCTTTGTTTGATTCAACATACTGACCGTCATGATACAGAATCGCCTGGGCTTCGGAATCAGACAAAGATATATATTTGGCTATTAAATACAAACTGCGGGCTGCTAGGCCCATATATACTTCTTTGGGATTAATTTTATAAGTAATACCTCTATTCTTAATCTCCCATTCATTATCGTTCTTGAGATATCTAGGTTTCCCAGGCATACCAACTTTACCGATGTCATGCAGAAGCCCGACAATAACACAAGACTCTTCAGATATCTGCGGCGCTAACGCCTCCCTAAATTTTAGCAGTGTTTCCGCAACACCTACACTATGCTCTAAGAGACCGCCTTCTTTGTTTAGATGAAATCTTGTACTCGCTGGGCTGGTAAGCCAAGAGGTTTTACTCTCCAGCATGCGGATAAAATCACTAAAATCATTCTTTCGCACAACCACCTTGTTCTGTAACGCTTTGTATCTTTGAAGTATATCCATTACGCCTCCGCGTTCTGGGGCCGTTTCTTACTAACAACCCGCAAAAATTGATCTCCCGGTATCCATTGATTACTTTTCTGCTTTGACAAAATTTCCCACGGACGATCTATAATCTCTTCCCAATTCAACTCTTCTAACCGCTTTAAACCTCCTCGAATTCCGATAAAGACCTTACCCTGAAAAGAATCCGCAATTTTGTCCACAATCTCAAAAGGTAGCGTGTGATCCCATTCAATCTGTGGGATTTTCCCGTCCAATCGCCAAGCTACTAAGTCATTAAAGACTACTACCGGCAACCAACTATGCCTATTTTCCATAGGCTGAGTGGTAAATTGAAACGTCCTCTTCTGTAACTCATGTTTCTCAATACTTAAGAGCCCCGAAACTCCATGTTGGACACCCACAAACCCCTTTGACTTGTCCTTTAAATCAGTTATTGTATACTTTCCCTCAGATAAAGGATTTAACATGCCTTTTGAAGCTGGCCGTTCATAATCATATCCTTGGAAGTTATTTTCGATAAAAGATAATAACGCCTTCAAGGTATGACGCGTATATTCAGGAATAGGATCAATACTGCCAATAGACTCTTTCTCAATAATATCAATTATAGCACCAGCAATAGATGGAGTTTCCTGCGATTTCTGCCAGAACATAAGAACCCGATTATCTTCATGAGCTATTTTAAGGTTTTCAAATTCTTCAGCTGCCCTTGCAGAATCCGCAGGCGCAATATATGCCATTACAATAGCAGCATTCTTAAACTTTGATTTTATTCCATCGTATTCCCGCTGCAACTGCTTCTCAGTAACCGATCCCTCGTAGATCTTATTCTCGATACCAATAACCCATTTTTTTCCTTTATTCGCCCCAGGATCAATCCCTAATACAATATCAACGAAGGCATTGTCAACTGCACATTCAAGAATACAATCAAATTTTGTTTCTGTTTCATGCTCACTGCGCATACGGGATACTAACCCATTTTTGATTATTTGAAGATCCGGTTCCTTTTTAGCCAATTGCTCAATAAAGGCCAAGAGAAACTGATACCCCAGCCCATGCTCCATTCGAGGATTCAGAAACCATGCCAAAACTGCTGATGCATATTCTTCATTAAATGATTTCTTCCCCGATGCCAAAACCTTAAAAATATTCATTGGGCTAATTCTCCTTTGCTTAGATAAATGCTTTTAGAACTTAAAGTTTATTATACGCTGCTATTTTGTCTTAAAAAGATTCGCGTAGCTCTTCATACTCGTTAACCCAGCTGGTTTTCTTCTTGAATAATTCTTCGGCTCTTCTGGCAACTTGCATATCTACCGGCATAAAGAAGAATACGGACAGTAAGGGCATTTGTGTTCGGTATCTTCATCTGCCTCAAAAACCATATCCAAGCTTACAATCTCATCAAGTATGAAAGAAATCGCCTTAAGACAGGCATCCAGATTCTCTTTTTTCTTCTCCGGAGTAGATTTCTGCAAGTACTCTTTTATTTCGCAGGTACGTAAGAAATAAATCGCAGCATTTACATCCTGCGCCTTTAAATGCTCCCTACATGCCCAGATATAAATAGGCAGCTGGAATGACTTAATTGCATTTTTGATTTCTTCACGGCAAAATTCAAGATTATCCAGATTTACATTAGGCGTTTCCGCTCCTCCAGTTTTATAATCAATCACCAAAAATGAACCTCCAGAAAGTTTGTCCACCCGGTCAACTCCAGCAGTAAAATTAAATACGCCGGATTGGGTTTTTATCTTCCATGGGATCTTCTTCTCCAGCATAACCACCGCATCTATATCATTCCTTTGCTTCTCACTTTCCAAAAATTTCTTCATCCGGTAGCGGAGAATATTCTCCAAAATAAAGGAATCGGCCTTCATCTTGCGGCTGAATTCTTGTTTAAAAAGCTCATCAAATTCAGCAAAAAATAATTTTTCAAACCTTTCATCAATTACGGGTTTTCTATTCATAAACCCCACATAGGTTTTCTCAAGCAGCCCATGCACAAAAGTCCCGACATCCGCGGCTTCAGGCTCATCAAACAAATCCTCTTTTTCCTCAAGGCCAAGACAATAACGGAAATAAAACGCAAGGGGGCAAGAAACATACATATTCACGCTTGATGCAGAAAATACCCGCTTCTTAAGAGACTCAATCATGTCCTTCGTCTTTTTAGCAACGGCTTTCTTAGGAAGCGCCTTAATGTTAAAACTGTAAAGCGGGATTTTAACCACCCCGACTTTGCCCTGCCTCTGCTCCTCTTTCCAGATAAGATCCTCCAAGAACCTGCTGCGGATAGTTTCCCGGTCTTCACGGTATATAAGATGCACGTTTTCTGCTGCGCTAATCAAGCGGGTGAACTGGTAGCGCTGGATCTCCTCTTCTTTCTCCAGGCGCTCAATACCTAAGGAAACCATCACATCGCGGGGAATAAGCGGCTCATAAATTCGCAGTTTCGGCAGGATAGACTCATTAACATCCATTACGATAACATTCTTAAAGGTAAGCGAGCGGGTCTCAAGGAGACCTAAGACCTGCATGCCTTTTAAGGGAGAACCGGAAAAAGAGATCATCTCGCGCTCAAGCCGCTGAGTAAAAATCCTGAACATCTCTTCTTTAGAGAATTTCTCCTGACAGAATGTTGCGCTGCGCAACTCCTCAACTAGATCCAGAATCTTCTGAGCAACCTTTAAGTTCGGCGCGTATTTTTCCAAAGGACTTTTCTCAAGCAAAACCATAATAACCTTTTCTGCCGCAACAGAAAATTTATAAAAATTGTCAATTCCCTCCCAGATACCAAAAGCCAGCTCGTTGAGCTCTTTAAAGGTCTTAGCTATATCATCAAAGTTTACCTTTATATCCATGTGTTTTAGGGTATCTTGCGCTTCCTCAAGCAAAACGCGCAGTCCGGCGATTTCATCCATATTGATAAATAACTCTCCAGCAAGCTCGCTTTCAATAATACCAGTTAAGACTTCTTCTGCCTTATGCACCGCAACCCTACTGACACTGGCGCTGGCAATCTCCAAGTTCTTTAAAAACGGGTGACTTAAGGCCTTCAGGTAATCACGGCTGTAATAAGAACTGCCTTTACGCGATAGCTGGGCAGCAAAGATATCTTGAAAAAGCGAATAGACCGAACTTCTTTTAAGTGGATAGCCGATAGAAACATTAAAATCAGAGCCCAATGAAGAAATCTCCGAAAGCAGCGGCACCAAAGCATCAGGATTGGCAAGCAGAATTAGTGTTTCTTCAATATTTTTTATCTCCTTAAGATTCTCCCTTAATATACCAACCTGTGAATGCATGTCAAAGCCGCGGTAAAAATTAATCTCTGGTTCTTTCTTTTGCGCTGGTTCATCGGCTTTTATGGACTTTGAGAAAACTACGGACAACCCCTTTAAGACATCCCATTCGTTTTCATTCCCCTGGAAGACAAGCCTTGCCTTGCCGCGACCCAAGAGCTCTCTAATCAGCTTCTGCTCGGTTTTGTGCAAATAAAAAAAGCCGCAGAAGATAATCGCCTCAAAATCATCGAAATTAACATCTTTCGCGCATTCAGCAGCGCTCATATAAAGCATGCCACGGGTAAGCTCGCCTTCTTTTTTAAAAGCCTCATGAAACTCTTTACGCAGCTTTATAATATCTGCCAAGAGTAAATTTACTTCTTTTAAAGTATCAAAACCTATTTTTGCGCTCTCCTGTACTGACCGCAGCTTATCATCATCGATCTCCTCCAGGTCCAGCTGCTCAATAAAGGCGCTGATCTCCTCTGCCCACGGCAAAAATATAGCAAAACTGTCTCTGCCTGTAAGAAGGCCTGGATGCGCTGCCTTTGCTAATTCGTAAATACAAAAAGCCGAATCCATACTGCTTACCATCTTGGCCGGGCTCTTTCGCCTCACTAACTCCTTTACAAACTCATCCATCGAGAAAAACGCAGGGGAGAAATAGGCGCCATTAATCCGGCGGCTAAGCTCTCTTTTTAAGAACAACGCCGGCCTTTTCCCACCGAACACTACCGCAACCTTTTCCAAAGGAATATTTTTCTGGATAAAATCTTCCTGCAGGATATCCGTAAGCCTGCGGATATAATCATCGTTTAAAGCTATGGAAATAACCTGCTCCATCAATTAACCTCTTTAATCATCAGTTCATCCACATACAAAAGGCAACCTCTTACTTTCTTTTTCGGATAGATTGCCAAAATTAAATCAATATACTCTTTTATCTGTTTTACGTGCCCCTCTTCTTCTGTCCCACTCTTAAAGTCAACAATAACTGCCTCATCATCTTTTAAAATCAGCCGGTCAATACGCTTGGTATCTCCGAAACGGTTGACCACTTCCTTTTCCGTAAATACCCTGCCGGTTTCACAGAAAAATAATTCCTTAAAACGCGGGTCCTTTAAAAACGTTTTAATCTTTACTTGGAGCCCAGAAAAATCATCAAATTCCGGAAAGCACGATTGCGCCAGAGCCAAACACCTGCTTAATTCGACATCCAAGTCCTTGCCGGAAAAACTCCCCAAAAGCGAGAATATATAATGCATAACCTCGCCTCTTTTAATCTGCTTATGGAATTTTAGCTGGCTATAATCCTTAAATTCATCCTTCAACATATCTATCCAGTCACTGTAGCGGCTAGAACTTAAAACATGCAGCTTCTCTCGTCCTTCTTCTTTCTTTGGCGGCTCGCCCTTCCTGCCCAACTCTACAAAATCATCAGGGATTAAGAATTCTACGGGCCCTGTTGCACCCGGCTTCTTGAGTATAAAAATATAAAGCTCCTGTTTAGCACGGGTAAAAGAAACGTAGATATTATTTAGCTCATCAAGGAAACTGCGGAAATATTCTTCGTTATATCGAGCTTGTATTTCCGGGGAAAACTTGCGGTAATCTTCTTTTAAACGCAGAAGCCTAAGAGTGTTTTCCTTACGGTCAAGGTCAGGGGTATAGGAAGTTCCGCGGTTATCTGAGGTTGATTCTGCCTTGGGACTTATTTTAAGAAACGGGATAATGACCACCGGGAATTCCAAACCTTTTGCCTTATGCACGGTCATCACCTTGACTGCATTGCTAGACGGGAATTTCACATAAAGATCATCATTAACAGCATCCTTAAAGTATTCAAGGAACGCCCTTATGCCGTTATGCTCATCCTCTTTTGCCATAACCAGCTCAAGAAAAGACATAAAGAAGCTTTGATTTCCGGGAAACCTATCCAATATGCCAAAATCCGCGTATATTGTCACCAGCATCTCGTATAAAGGCAAAAAGCCCACATTCTTAAAGAATTTCTCAATATACTGCTGCCAAACCTGTGGAAACTCTCTCTGGAAGGCACGGTAAAGATATGGCACAAAAGTATCTTCCTTTTTATTTTGCATCTTGTTTCTAAAAATAAAGTCCTCAACTTTTTCCTTTGCCAGGCCTGAAGCAGCGCAGAATATTTCACCGAGAATGAATGAGGCGAAGCTAAGATCATCAATGGGAGAATCAAGGAACTTCAGAAAAGAGGTGATTTCTTTAATCAGGCCGTTCTCCCTGATGTTCAAGGTTTTCTCTGACTCTACTGGGATTCCTTCTTCTATCAGCCAGCCGGACATCTCCTCAACCCTGGCGCCGCTGCGGGAGAGCACGGCAATATCCTTAAAATCAAAGGAGCGAGCACGCAGGTCTTTAATTAATCCCAACAGTTTCTCCCTGACGATATCCGACCTTTCTTCTCCGGATGGAATATCAAAGCGCTCAACGTTGACATAGCCGGCGGGCTTATCCGGCTGGGGTTCCTGTTCGGAATGCGAGAAAACCTGCAACAATTCCTGCTCAAGGGTAGGGAAAAAACTAAAATACGAGTCATTCTTGGATTTTGCCTCCTGATGCGCGTTATAACTGCTGATAAAATGCTCAAGGTTTTCAGAGGAAAAAATATGGTTATTAAATTGAACGATTTCTTTAGATGAGCGGTAATTGCGCCCAAGCACGTCTTCTTTCTGGCCAAACTGTTCTAATTCCTTCCTTACCCCATCAAATAATTTCGCTTCTCCACCGCGGAAGCGGTAAATCGCCTGCTTTTTGTCACCGACATAAAAAAGCGTTCCTCCGGTTGAGAGCGCCTCTTCTGCCAGAATAAAAATATTATTCCACTGCAGGACGCTCGTGTCCTGAAATTCGTCAATTAAGAAATGGCGAAAACGGCTGCCAATACGAATATAAATCTCAGGCACGGAAATCGTGCCTTTACCAAAGAGCTGGCGGGCGCGCGAATTAAGCTCTTCAAGAAAAAGGATATCTTCTTTCTGGCTTTGCAGCAGGAAAAACCCGAAAACTTTATTAAAAATTTGTATATACGGATTAAAAAGTGAATACGCCTCCATCTCGCAAAGCTCTCTGATTTCTGCGCGCAACTTACTCCACTCTTCGTTAAGCTCTCCCGGAACCGATGCCCCTTTGTTGCAGGGGATTTCTTCTTTCTGCCAGCTCGTTGATTTTAACCTGTCTAATTGAAAATTGGCATCATTTTGCTCGGCAAAGCTTTTTACTCCCTTAACAAATCTCTTATCTACGCCATCGCGGTCGATTCCTTTGCTTATTTTAACTATTCTTCGGTAGAGCTCTTTCTTTTTAGCGACAATCTCTTCATCGCCTTTAGGATGAATATAAAATGGAACGCCATAGCGGTTAAATTCAGAGAAAAGCGACTTTACCACGGAAAGGATATCATTCTTAGCCAGCCAGCCGCCACGGTTCTCGATGCTTAAGTAATGCCACACAAAATCAAGAAACAGTTTTTTTATTTCTTTTTCGTGAGCAGCTAAATCCAAAAGCCGATCAAGGCTTAGGGCAATATATTTATCGTAATCTTCTCGGATATTGAAATTAGCAGAGAGACCTAAGCGGAAAGCACAGCCCAGAAGCAGAGAATTGATAAAGCTATCAATGGTCTGCACCTGAAAATAATCATAGCGCCGGATAATCTCCTGCATCGCTCGGAAGGATGCGTCCCTGCAAGGCTTTTCATCAAGGCCGATATATTCAAGCAGCTTCTTCTTGTAGGATTCATCTTTAAACGTATCCATGGCAAGCCGCTTCAGGAGCTCTAAGATTCGCTCTTTCATCTCTACGGCTGCCTTGTTCATAAAGGTAATAGCCAAAATCGAACGCAGTGCCTCTTCTTCCTGTTGGGCTGAAGCATTGAGAAGAAGTTTCAGGTAGCGCCGCGCAAGGGCATAAGTTTTGCCTGAGCCAGCAGAAGCCTCAACCACAAGAATCTGTTTATCCATTAATCTTAACCTCTCCCCCACAACCAGGGCATTTGGCGATTCTCTTGTCTTCGTTGATCCATTCGATTTCTTGGTCTAGATATATAACATCACCACAATGTGGGCATGCTTCGCTATTCATCAGCTCATCGCCGCCTTCAAGAAAGAAATCACTAAGGTCGCCGCTAGTCATTTAAAAAATAGAACCGCCACCTAGATTTACAGATTTATAAGCTTGAGAAACGGATTATACTTTCAGAAATAATCTTTTTGCATATTTCTTATACGGAAAATTTATGTTCTGTTTCAATAGCGACGACATATATAAATTTGATTTAAAATAATTAGCAATTGAAAGAACATCTTTTTCTTTCTTCAGATATGTTTGTTTAGTTTTTTGGTAATGTTCATATATAAAATCTATACAAGACTTAGCAAAACTGAGCAGATTTTTGTATTCTGAATCATTATTATAGTAATCTTCCAAAATCGGAGTTAAATCTGGGTTTCCCCACTTAACATTTGATAATTCTGTAACTTTTATTGTTAAAGAAAATAATGACTGGTGCGGGTAGTTTTTTAGATTGCTGATATATTTTTTGCTATCTAGCAATTTCCAATATTTATAAATTATCTCGTCCAAAAGAAACAACTGATAAGCAAGTTCGGGATTAGTTGCTTTGATAAGATCATATGTGGCACCATCAAATAACTTCGCTAAATTCCTAGCAACAGCTGGTCCTAATTTTTTGTCATGCCATTTGTAACAACAAATAAGCTGACACATACTTGTTAATGATGGGCCTTGATAAATTTGGACGCTCCTTAATTCTCTGCTTCTCGTTTTATACTCTTTTTCTCTGCGTTCATAGAAAAAACCTCTCCCTCTAAAAAATCTATATAACTCCAATTGGAAATCATCATTGGCAACTAAATTCCACAGTTTTATTTGATTTTGTTGATTGCTTCTTATAGCAATTTTATTCATAATATCCTTCTTTTTAGATATTTTTTCAGGCAAATCACCGCCTGACAAAGGCGGTATTTCAATAATTCTCAACATTACTCTCGCATTGGATGGTGGAGTCTGAATAGTACGTATACTATGCAAGGTTTGAGAACCATTTACTACGCGAGGATTTACAATTGTTAGTTCTTTTGTTCCGGGATTATGTACGTGACGTTCGCAAAGCATCGTAATTCCATTATTGCTAAAAGCGAATTCAGTAGGCTTTGATTCAAATGTTTTTTTAATTTCTTTATTGACTGGCGTATTCCCTAAATCCAATCTTACATTTCTCGCAAAAAGTAAATCGTAGGGGTCATCTTCCATATATTTCACAAAATCATATAATTTAGCAAAAACAATCGAAGTAGAAACTTCTGTATCTTTTTTATCAGGCGATAACACATTATGAATATCATTAAGCACTAAGTCGTCTGTTTTCGGCATCGCAATATCTATGTCATCAATAATAAATTGGATTAGATCATCTAAATGAAATATTTTTATGGGTAATTCTTCAACTTCTTTGTAATGGGGATCATTTTTTGTATGATTAGTTACGAAAACTAAATTGGCTGTGCCAGCATCATAGTAATCAAATAATTTTTTATATCTTTGGGCTAATTCGGGCTTAACTGCTTTTTGCAGATACTCTCCTCTGGCATCCTTATTTTGGACAACATGACAAAAATAAGAAATTTCTTCATAAAACTTAACTGGAGCCTTTCTATCATAGTCAGAAGTGTATTTAGCATTTACTAGATAATGTTTAACGTTTCTCCCATTATTGGTGTTAAAAAAGCAGTCAATTTTTCCATCTTTACTTCCATCAGAAACAAACACTTCTTGCGGATTAAGAAAGTAAATTTCAATAAACCATTTAATAAAGCCTTGCGGTTCTCCAAGCCGGCATTTTTTAGATTTTTCTTTAATGCTTCGTAACATAAAATCAAACAATTCTTTTCTGTTCATTTTAAACCTCCCAGCTTAAAGGAAGAAACGTCCCTTTTATTTATAATAAATTCAGAAATCTGTTTCTAAACTCATAGACTCTTTCATCAAAAATAATGTCGCTGGCAATTACTGGTCTTTTCAGAATAATACCTCCCAACGAAGTGCAGCGGCTAAGGCCAACGTATACCTGACCATGAGAAAAAGCGCCATCTCCTAAGTCTATGACAACATTGTCAAAAGTCTGGCCTTGACTCTTGTGGATGGTAATTGCCCAAGCAAGTTTCATCGGATATTGTTGGAAGGTGCCGATTATCTTTTCTTCGATTTTGTCTTCGACCTGATTATATTCGTATTCAATCTTTTCCCAGCTTGATTTTGATACCTCGTAAATACTCCCATTTATAGAAACTTTTATAGAATCACAAGATAACGCTGCAATCTGAGCAATGGTGCCATTTACCCATCTTTTATCAGGATCATTTCTTATTAAGATAACCTGTGCCCCCCTCTTAAGCCTCAAACAATACTCCGCGGGATACGCAGATTCTTCAAACTTGCCGGTAATAGCTGCTTCATATCTATATTCTTTGTCAGGTAAACCGGCCAATTTCTCTTCATTTACCGCGTTGGCGAGATTATTAGTAGTCGTCAAAATAACAGAATGATCAGAATCTTCCGGGATTATTTTTCTCACTCTCTCATTTAGCAACTCAAGATCATCGTCCCCTTGAGTCTTACTCCGAATCTTATTCAACAAATCAATAAATCGAGTATCTGATTGGCGGTAATTTTTGTTCAATTCTACATATCGTAGCTGTAGTTTATGGAAAACTTTTGCTTTAAAGAAATACGGGCTGCCGTAGCGCTGATTCAGAATGACTCGTGCTTCCTTCTCTACCACAGGAGAAAGTTGAAACAAATCCCCAAAAAATACCATTTGGACGCCACCGAATGGCAGCTTCATCTCATCCCGATTAATTCTAAGCGCGTAGTCAATTCCATCCATAAGGTCGGCGCGCACCATAGAAACTTCATCAACAATTATTGCATCAAGTTTTTGAATAACTTCACTGTTGCGTCTTCTGCGAATACTATCCTTTTGGATTAAACGAGGAGGAAATCTGAAAAAAGAGTGTATTGTCTGGCCACCAATGTTTACGGCTGCAACACCGGTCGGAGCTAAAACAGCGACATTCTTTGCGGTGTTCTTTTTGAAATATTTAAGCAGGGTTGATTTGCCGGTGCCTGCCTTGCCGGTAATAAAAATGCTGTCATTCGTATTTTCTATTAAATTAAAGGTATCTACGAATTCTTCATTTAATTCCAGGTTATCAGGCAGAACATTTGCTTCACTATGAAGTCTATTTCTTTTTCCCACGCTTTCCTTTTTTAAATTTCTTCTGTTTTTATGGCTTCTGTTTCATCGGTTAACGACTTTAACTCGAGACTCTTTATTTCCGGCAATGATGCGCCAATTATTCCCTGCATATCTCCATACATCCTAGCTGTACTAATAATTACTTTCTTAATCTGCTGCTCTCTCTTGGACCAAAGCTTCTCCATGGCTATTTTCTCTTTGGCCAAATCAGTATTCATTGTGACAAATGCCTCTACAATAGCCTCTACCTTTTGCTTGAATTCTGTTCCAGAAAGGTAGTTATATATTGCTTCCATCTTTTCAACTTTCCCGACCGCTGCCTGCTTAGCGATAGCAACCTCTATAAGATTTGCTCTCAGAGCAACAGCAAGTGCCACAGCTAAAGGATAGCTAGTGACCCATATCCCTTTCAATTGAGAAAAACCGTTGATCTCTTTAGGCAGAACAATACTCATCAGAACTGCTATATCAGCTTTTACTTCTCTCTGATCATCCTTTAATTTGTCAATCCAGCCATCACTCCAACCTTTAGTTCGCTTTGACTCCCAAATGATAGTTCCGCAATACTGCCCCATGGGATTATTAACCTTCTGTAAAACATCCGCGCCTTTGATCCCCTTAGGAACAGGCTCTATAATATCGTAGGGAAAAGATAGCTTAAGCATCTGCTCCAATTCAATCTCTAATACTTCCCCCTGCGCCTGCTGTGAACCTTGCTCTGCTTTTCTCTTAGCCTCATCTAACTGTTTTATCAAATCTGCGATTTTCTTGTCCTTATCTTTATCTTTGAGCTGATATTCTTCATCGGCCTTCCGGGCTGCTTCAGAATAAATACTAGCACGTTCAGAATCAAGCCTCCTAGCGACTTCCAAATCTACGTTTTTCTCCCGTTCCTCTAACGAGGATTTTTCTTTTCTTAGTAGTAGCTCGTTTTGTTGGGTTTCCTGAAGTTTCTTATCTTTAGACTCAAGGTCTTCTTTAAGAGCTTTCATTTGCATAGAAATCTCTATTTCTGCCTTCTTTTTTGCTTCCTTAGCTATGCTATCTCGCTCTAAGGCAAGTTTCTGGGCAACCTCATCATCGATTTTCTTATTTACTTCTTGGACCGTCTTCGCTACCGCTTGCTCTCTAGCAACAAGTGTATTTTCTCGGCCTGATAATTCATTATCACGCTTAGCGAAATCTTCCTCCATTTTTTTACGCAGGTCTGTTTCAATTTTCTGGGTAATAGCTTGAGTTAAGGGAATTTCTTTCTTGCAATATGGACATATTATATTTTGTTCAGCCATTTCTAAACCTCCTACGTAAACTTGTTGGATTTAAGAAGCTATAATTATTCTAGAACCTACTGTTAATATATTTAACAGAACAATACTAATTTCTTAATTATCTTGAGAAAACAAAATCCTCTTGTTTGTAAAAATTATTAACTTTTTTGAAGCTCGTGTAATGGCAACATAAAAATTTTTAAGGCACTTAAAGCTATGAACATCTAAAATTGCAACTGTGTCAAACTCCAATCCTTTAGTTAAAAGAGTAGTTCCTACGCATCTTCCAGTAACCTTGCGCCCCACCCTTCTAGTACGGTTTCTTATTTCTTTCATTGCTTCATAAATAGAAATACTTTTGTGTTCCGCATATTCAATGGCTTCGCACAAATCAAAAAAAAGTTCTGACCGATAACAGTTTACTCCATTTAATTTCTTTATTTCTCTGAATATTTTCGCTAACAGACTAAAACTTTTGTTATTTTCCCAGTTTTTTATACTATCAATTATCGATCTTAATTCTCCTGCTTTTGAATTAGGAAATTTTTTATCGTCAGGAAAATATTTAGCTAATCCGGTTAAAAGGGTGTTTTTCCTTGTTATTCTACTCTTTTTCTTAACAGGCTCACCCTTTAAAAAAAACATCAATCCTTCATATAAATTTTTACTGGATTTTAATTCATCAAGTTTACAAGCTAAAGAATAAAAATCCCTATGATCTATGGCCTCAACCAATCGAAAAGAATAATTAAGTTTTTTTATGAACTGCATCCTATCGCTTATTTTACTACTATTCGGATTAATTATTAAAACACTATCGTTTCTAACCAACTCCCAAATTTTTTGATTATTATCTGCTGCTAATATCTCAATATGCGAATTGTATAAACTTAAATCAATACATTGTTTTTTTATTAATTTATCTCTTATATCTTTAAAAACATCTCCTAACTTAGGATTATTGTCTTTCCAGCGCCATGGTGTCGACAAATCAGGAAATCTTTCAAATTCACTAAGATCTTTATCGAAATCAACTAAAGTGTCCCCATTAAAATCAAAAATTCCTTGTAGGGGATCGCCAAAAAGACGTGTAGGTAATATATTAGCTAATGCTTTCACAAAATAATGCTGTCCGATGTTACAATCCTGATACTCATCAACGAATAACCCCGTATATGTAGCCTTAATCACGTCTTGTATTAGAGACATTCCAAACAAACTTTTTGCTTTATCAATTATAAAAGGGTAATAATTCTTTCCGTCTTCTTGTTTCGGAATATCATTGCCACAATAGAATGCATTTACATATTTCTGAGCATAACTCGAAATTGTTTCAACTCTGTATTTCTCACTTGAAACTCCCAAATTTTGTATTTTCTCTTTTAATGATGCTACTCCTGCGTGGGTATGCGTTAAAATAAGCTGTTTTCCTTTCACATATTTCAAACATTCCGCAATTGCATGTGTTTTGCCATACCCCGCAGGTGCTATTACAAAACACTTTGATTTTGAGACAAACGCTGAATAATCCATTATCCATCTATCCAATTTGAAATATCGTCTAACTGAATCTTTATTTTTTCCACACTCATTTTATAAAAAAATTTAAAAATAGTTAAACCAAGAAATTCACCGTGGTCGATTCTTTTAAACCATTCCTTATCCTTAACCCTAGAAGCTTTCGCCAATGCTTGTCGCATTTGCTTTGTATCGACATTTTTAAAACCATTAGGAAAAACGCCGTCATATTTTGACTTTAATGAATCCATCATTTGTGCTTCTGTTAATTTTTTATTGTCTATAATATAATCAATTAGCGTTTTTATTCCATCCCAAGGTAAATCTTGAAATATCTGGTCTTCGATTGCACTACCTTTATCGCAGTCAAATATTTTTATATCTAATTTTCTTAAATCTTCTTTTGTCGGTTTTAAATCATCATCTTTATCCGAATCACAAAACACACAGACCATTAAACCCAATTTTTTTAATCTTTTTGCCCGTTCTGTAAAAGTTTCCCCTCCGCCAATGACATAAACACAATTTTTGAAAGACATGCATTCCTTATTATTTTTCTTACGATATACGTCTAATGCCCTACAAATACCTACCTCTGTCTTGCCTTCACATACTATTACCTTTTTCGCATAGCCTGCTTCGGGGCAAGCTCTTATAATGTCCTGAAATTCCGATTTAGGAGCTGAAACTTTAACATTCCCATCACTATTATTAACAATAGCTAAATCTTCCGCTTCCAGCTCGGTTATTACTTCGCTAGAATGGGTTGTTAAAAATATTTGCCCAACGTTGTCTTTTTTTAATGATCTCACCAGATGCCTGACTCTATCGGGTTCTAATCCCTGCTCAACCTCATCTATCAATACGATGCCTCCATGTTCAACAAGAACAGTTTGGATTGCCATTGAAATCAATCTTTTAGTGCCTTTCCCCTTTAATCTTAAAGGTACATCTCCGTCATGAAGGCAAACCCGCCCATCTTTAATAGATACATCCCTAAAATCAATTGTAGTTTTTGCTTTTGATAAATCAACTCCAAGATTTGATGAGATATTTTTAATACGATCTGTTACATCATTTAGATGACTGAAGCTATGTTGATCAATTTTTTCTTTTGCCTCCCGCAAGGCTTCAATAATAACATCGCTTTTTTCATCTCCCGAAGGTTGTGTTTCTTTCAAAATAGAATACAGCGGATTACCGCGACTCCACGAAAAATGCCTATCAATATAATCAGATATCATGAATACATTTAATTTTGCACGATCCTGTCCAGATATAACAATAGATTCTTGTCTGCCATTTATGATATTCCATTGAGGCTCTAAGTCTTTCCCAATCTCCAATTTTACCGTCAATATTTTCTTGTGATCATGTTCTAACTCATCGTGTATCACGCCATTAGCATCAAGTCCCCTGATATATAGGCCATATTTATCTTCTTTTATAAACTTCTCGTGCAAATCAAGTAACGAAGTTTCTATTCTAATAGGACAGTCTGTATTACCTTGATAAAAATCACTATCATAAACCGAGAGATTCCAGCTCGGAGACAAAACAAAGGAAATTGCATCCAATATAGTTGTTTTTCCAGAATCCCCACGGCCTAATAAACAAATAAATTTCTTATTAAATTTTTCAGAGAATGCTTTTATTCCTCTAAAATTTTCAATTTTTAATTCATATATTGTAGCCATAAATTATCCTTTCATACAAAAAAATGAAAAGTTACAAATCGTTCGGCAATGTTGAAATTATAATAAGTTCTCCAAAAATTCTAGCACGTCTAACACTGATTTTTTAATCAACAATTCTCGACAACCTTCTTTTCTGTAAAGATCAGTGTTAATCTATTATCAGCAAAGTCCTTAAGTAACTTATCATCTATTAATTTTGCTTCTTGTTTGATAGTTCCAATCAAACCAGCGCGTACCAAATCCTTAAATAAAGAATTGGAAATCTTAGGCTCATCATCATAATCAATGAAAGACTTTTCTTGTTTAGTTAAAAATCTCCAGACACAAACTGCATAATAATAACCGTAAGGCTCCTCTTTCTTCTCTGAGATTTCGCGCGAACAGAGTTTTACAAACATAGGGCAGTCACAAATCCTTAAATCCGTTAATTCTTGGGTTGAGATATTCTGGCAGTTTCTTATAAAATCAAAGTCGGTCATTCTTTTAATCTCAAGCTCTGAATTTGTATCTTTTGATTTATAGTATTTTTTGTTATCGTGGTTGAAACATTTATATTGGATAAAAATAACTCGATGTTCACCAATGAAATTGTAAATTAAATCAACACCTAGACATCTTTCTATGGCAGTATTATGAACCTTTTGGATATAAAGCTTTTTATTCCCCATTTCTAAATAGCGTTTCCCATCCGGATCTGCGCTCATAAACGGAGAAAGCTTCTCAATCTCCCAATCCATAATCTGTTCTTCAGAAAGTCTTGTATAGTTATGCCTATTGAGACCAAAGATATCAAACGCAGTAGCAAAAGCATCGATAACCTGAACGCTTGTTTCTATAGAAAGCCTTAGGGGTTTCAGTTCTTTTTTATTAAAGTACCCTTCGAGATTAAAATTACTCCGCTTAATATATTCTATTAAGTTATTTAGTTTTGGATTTTTTTCGGCAATTAATAAAATTATTTCAGATTTAGTGAAACGGCTTTCTTTTAAATTCAATAGTTTAATTATATCAGGCAAAGAGAAAGTAATTTCTCTAACATCAACGCAAGAAATCCTATGATCAAAAGTAGTAATCTTGTCTTTTCTTTTAATCTTCGTTATATAGAATTTTGTACCTCCAAAATCCTCTAATTTCTCAATAATTAAAAATGAGCCATACGGCGGGAGCTTTTCTTGGTTGGTCGCAAAAGTGAATCGTTCAGGGAAGTTTGCTCCATAAAGATAATCTGGAGAGTAAAAATGCCTCTTATAAAAATAAATCTTCAATGGTATTCCTTAATTTTTAAACCTTTAACTCGTACCGCCTACGATTCCAAAGCAGACCTCCACCCGGCCATACTTATTGAGCATAGCGACAATTGAAATGAGCGCTTCTTTAGACTCTGCGGTAGATTTCTTAAACTCTATTGTTTCCGATTCCTTATGCATCATCAAATCTCGTCAATTAACGTATTTTGTTTAAGCTCTTTAATAATTACTGGAACAAACGATTCCGTACATAGTTTCGGATAGTAACGGAAATCCATAGAATAAATTATATCTTTTGGTCTCAAATATTTTTGTTCACCTTTTTTATCAGTCCATGGGAACTCAAATCTCTCTATAAACTGTTCATCTAAGAAACAAACAACGAGTAACATAATTTCAAAGCTACGTTTTGCATCTTCACAATTTATTCTTCCAATCTCTGCGGATAGTAATGAAATAGGAAATCGATCGAGGTTCTGAACTGGCTCTACATCGTGAATAAAAACTTCATTTTTATCAACACTTGATTCAACTAAAGCATGGTAGTGTTCTGGCATTGCATGGACAATACGATTACGGAATGTAATAAACTCCAAAAAAAGTGAAGTGAGATATTGAAAATCGTCAACGTTAGCAGTCGAATACTGATTTACAAGAAGGATAAAACGATCGTATATGGAAAAACCTCTTTTCCATTTCCGTTGCAACCACTTATCTAAACCCTTCAACTGACGATTCCTTAGTTCATTAAAAAACAAATAGTTGATAGTAGCCTCAATAGTCAAAAACGAAAAAACAATACATTCAATTGATGCTTGGGTTTCGGAACGACAATGAGAAAAAATATTCAAACCAGTTGGTTCATGAACATTCCTATCAGATTGAGCATGCTGAGTACGATTTAGCGCATCACGAGATGATCTAAAAAAACTTCCGATCAAATCTATAATAAGTGGGGATATCTTTACATTTTCCATAAATTAAGAATGCTGCGGTTGAACACACAACGCCTTTAAATCATTATAATGTTCCTTGTCCGCAAATCGAATAAACTCTAAAACATTTTTTGCTATTGCTTTTGCTTCAAGCGCCGGGGCTGAGACATCTCTTGAAAAATCTCTCCCATGGGAATACTCATGTAGAAATTTCACAATAAAATCACCCGTACCTTTTTTTAGATGATCTGAGTCGTTAATGAATCTGTTAAGGACAATATTTGCAAACTCTTCGGTCCCTTTGCATGACCATTTAAATGTTGAAAAATACTCTAACACCTTTCGACCAATATTTGCCACCAATGGTGCATCAATAAAACTTGTTTCATTAACATATTGGAACAGTCTACAACAAAGGTAATGATATTCAGTCTTATATTCGCGCAATAGAATAGGCAAATTCTCAATATTCACTTTTTGACTGCCGTCCGCACTAGCCCGATTCATAATAAACAAATTCGAATCATTGCAGAATTTGCGTTCGCACAACCAATCTCTGATCAGATTAAAAAATTCGTAATTGTGTGTCAGAATAATAAGCTGATGCACATCTTTCAGCTGTCGCTTTAGAAAACCATATGTTCGAAATAAGAAATTCCCATCCTGACTATCCACGGGATCGTCAATAATAACGATGGCATTGCTTTTATCGAAACCATCTTCTTCAAGCTTAACGAGGAAGTACACAAGAGCCAAGATGCTCTTTTCCCCTTCGCTTAAATGCTTCGTTTCTTTACCTCGCCGCTTAAGAGCATATCCGACCCCGCCTTCTGCAAGCTCAACAATTTCAAGAAAAATATGCGATTCACCGAAGAAATCCTTCAAGATCTGATTAATTTTATTTAAAGCATCTGAAGCATTGTGCAATGTAGCCTTGAGAGCATTGATTTGTTCGAGCAATCCCGTGCGATCACTTTTAAGAACACCTATCTTTGTCTCAAGCTCTGCCGCCTCCTTCTTTTTTGTGAAATACTCCCTACTGGACAGAGTCGTCGCAATTATATGTAACTCGATTGCTTCAGCCGCCTGCTTAATCTCGCTTTCAATAACATCGATCCGGCGATTATGCTGACCAATAATGGCATTTATTCTTTGGATGGCCCCGTTAATGCTTTCAAAAGACTCTTTTGGAAACACGACACTCTGGAATGTTTTGGACGATTCATGAAGGCTCCCTTTTTTACTTATAAGGCTCTCCCTCAAAGATCGTATTTTATCAAGCAAGATTTTACCTGAATCCTTAATAGTTGAATGCAGGCTAATATATTCTTTAGCAAGTTCCGGGAATAAAACGCTGGAATCAAGGCCAACCTCTAGCTCCTTTGAATCAAGGGCCAATGATTGTACAGTTACATCAATTTGTTCTTTGACCTTCTGAAGTTCATCAGTAAAGAATTTGCCCAATCGATCCATGCGACCTTTAGGCAAGCTACTACCACAAAATTTACATGAATCCAGTTTCCTATCCTTATGCAAGTGATACCCAGCCTCAGTCCAGTCCCTTAAGGGTTTATCACCTTCGAGTTCGGTTATATTTTCAAAACGGATAATAACGCCAAGTAAGTCATTAGCACCTTGAAACAAATCGGAGAAGTCAGAAATCTCTCTCAAAACCAGATCAATTTTCTTTTTCTCGCTCTTTACGATTTCCTTCTTCGCTTCAATATCCGTAGGATCAGAAATAATTAATGACGATAAATTGCTCTCACTGACTGTGCCATTGTTTATACGCGCCTCGACTTTACTCCGGTTATAATTTCTCCCATAATATTGGTCATTTGCCAAAGGTGTGTTGCCAAATTGTTTCGGCACCTCACTGCCAGCGTCTTTGAGAATCAAATCCAGCTTCCCTGCTTTTGAAAATTGATCTTCCAAAGCAGAAAGCTCCCCATCTTTGGCCTTTAAATTCACCTCCAACTCAGCCAGTTTCTTCTTTGCATCAATGTTTTCTTTCCCAACAATTATGATTTTCTTGGCTTTTGAAGAATCAAAGGTAAGATTCTCATTAATAAAATCTTCGTTGAACACGCGAATATTTTGAGAGTTAGTTTCCACATCTTGCTTTTTGACCATGCCCTCATCCGCATGAACTGTAAAATCAATGGCCTGAAGCTCCGGGATATGAACTGCCTTGCGCTCAAGGAAGTTTAAAACCCTAGATAAAGTTGTTTTTCCTGACCCATTCCATCCGTAAATCAGGTTAAACCTCTTACAATCATCCGCATCCCAGCTAAAAGAATCAAAAGCATCGATATTCTTAATGTCTTTTATTTTTTTAATTGCCATATTTTTATCACTTATTGAGATGCCAGATAAAACTCATGTAAAATAAATGGGGTCGGACCACATTTATTCTGTTTAACTTCTTATACACTTAACAAAATTTGCTATCTTAATATTGAAACTCGATTTAAATTTTTTATCGAATCATAACCCTTTGCTATTCTCATTTTTTGTATTGCATTTGCTGTAGCTAAATAATGTTTCTTGGATTCTTCCGGTGCTTCTTTCCACATTTTTTGAAACATCCTCCAAGCAGTTTTTTCATCTGTCACATTATAATCCCAGTAATTAAGTTCCCTTTTAACACCAATACTATTATTGATCTCAGTATTGTCACAATCTTGTAATAGTGATTTATTGTTGCGTATTTTTTTGAATAGCTTTTCTATTGAAGGATGTATTAAAATACGCATTCCCTTTATGCTACATGATTCAGCTTTACAAGCATTAACAACGCCTGTCCCTAAGAAGTGCGAAGCATGTTCACCAGATTCAGGTTTTATATCGGATTTAAAACGAATTGCCTCAAATGTGCCTAAAGCAATACCTGCTCTGACTGGCACTCCGCATATTAGGAATCTTTGCATTAAGTAATTTATTGCGGCTACAGCATCGTTTAAATTATTCGTTACAATAAAGGCAGAATCAGAAAACGTTATTGAAGTAAAATCACATTGTAGCCTTGTTAAATCAAGCCCGCCTTCTAGAGTGCTATGAAAACTTGCAAATGTTTCGGTAAGTTTATTGGGTATATTGTTACCAGTAAATATCCGGTTAATTCTTTTATGCATCGGTCCGCCTGCATCCTTGATGGCGTCAATATCGAGTTTGTTTTCTACAGTTAGGCCTGAAAAACCTAAAACATCTAAAAACAAAACAATTTTATTTTTTACTTTTTTAACTTTTAGTTCTTTCCTTTTTTTATTTATAAATATATTCATTTTATTCATATAACATATAATATGCGACAATCGTTTTGGGTATCCATTTCGAACTCCCGCCAGAATTGATCATGGCCTTATTTCTCATCCTTCCGAAAATTCTTCCCGCACTTAGGACATTCAACCTCATTATCGAAAAACAAACTACGCGGCACGTCGACCCCGCAGTGCGGACACTTCACGACATCCGATCCCATCGTGAAGTCGTATTCCATAAATTCATCAAATAGATCATCCATCCTATTTCATCACCTTATCCCGGAGCGCCTGATATGAATCAATCACATCGTACTTAATATCCGCATGGCCTAAAGCCTCAAAGTGCTTTCTGGCATAGCTGATTTTTTTCTGCTCAACTTCTTTCAACTGAAGGCTTTCCATACTTCCTTTTGTTTCCGCGATGAAATAAACATATTTATATTTATCCCCGTCGAAAACTATAGCCCAATCAGGTGAATAATTACCAAGCGGCGTCGGTATTTGAAAACCATTTTGCCCCCGCGGCAGTTTGGCATAAACTAAGACATCTTCGGTCTCAAGCGCCTTCGCGAAATCTCTTTCTACCTTAGAGTCAGTTTTGACATAATCATGCACATGTTTTTTTACTTTAAGAATGTTTTCGGCCAGAGATCCCTTAAAATTATTGATAGTGAATACACTGTCGTCATAGGATTGGTCTGTCTTTGAATAGATGATATTGTTGATAAGAGTCGCCGCCTTTTCATTATTGATCAGATGCACAACCCCATGGATAAAACTTTCTGGATTCACTCTGAAATTGTGAAAAGTATCAACCCGCAGGCTCTGCAATATCTTGACGACAGTCCTTCTTGTAAGATTCGTCTCTTTCGCAATTTCCGCGACCAGATCGTATTTCAATGAGCCAAGAAGCGAATCGGCTTTTTCTGTGATATTCTGCTGTTTTCTCATGCTCTCGCCTGATTTAAGGCTTGCCTCATCCATCTTGTCTTCTTGTTCACCAGAAGTAATATGCACCAGAATCTTCTTAACCATAAGATTCTTATTAATCGCCTCCACGCTCTTTTTGATCAACTCCTCACTATCAAAATCAACCTCATAAACTGTTTTGACTTTTATTTTCTTCCATAAATCCTGAAACTCTTTTTTTGCAAAGTTCTCGTTGGGGCTTAATACCTCAACGGCCACATTATTCGCATTTTCATTTTCCGCCGCTTTAAAATTGGCTGTTGTATAAATCTTGGTCAACAGATCAGTAACTTGTGTTTCAAACCCTTTTAACTTCTCCGGTACCTTATATTTTTTATCCGAGATATCTTTAATCAGCGTATCCGTTATCTGGTAAGCCTCGTTTACATATCCTTTTGTTTTAAGGTCAAAAATCAGATCCATCGACGTCTGATTGTCAAAAATAAACTTCTCACCTTTATCATTGTTTAAGACAAGGTCTTTCAATACATCAATGGTCAGCTTAACCGGCCTTTCAGAAAGCGACTCAACGATCTCATTCTGCAATTCTCTCGCAAAAGAGTCATACGATTCGCTGGCAACAACGGTTAACTTATTCACATCAAAAAACTCCCCCTCAAGCACCGATGTGTCCATCCTGTCGCCATTGGAATTAACACAGATTCTTAAACCCCGGCCAATCTCCTGCCTTTTGCTTATGGTTGACTGGCTGTGCTTTAGAGTGCATATCTGAAAAATATTTGGATTATCCCAGCCTTCCCGAAGCGCCGAGTGAGAAAATATAAACCTCGTCGGCTCCTTCAGATCCAAGAGTTTTTCTTTATTCTTCATAATTAGGTCGTAAGCGCTCTCATCATCACTACCGCCTTCACTCTTTTTCTCCTTAGAATCGACAAAGTGGCCTTTCTTATCGATCGAGAAATATCCTTTATGAATATCCTCAACCGAATGCCCCAACAGATATTTATTGTATTCTTCTTCAAAAAGGTTAAGTTGGCTTATGGCTTCCTTGTACTCCTCTTCGAAGACTTGTGCGTAATCACCTTTCTGATCAGGATTAGAGTAATCGCGATATTTCACTACCTCATCAATAAAAAACAGCGACAACACCTTGATCCCCTTAGAAAACATAATCCGTTCTTTTTCAATATGCGACTTTATTGTCTCCCGTATCTGAATACGCCGCACATGTTCTTCATCGACATGCCCTACGGTCTGCCCGGCGGATAATTTAACGCCATTGGTAAACGCCACTGTATTGGTCAAGCCATTGATTTCTTTTACAATAAACCCTTTGTATTGCTTAAGCTCATTGGAAAAAACATATAGATCATCCTTTTCCTTGATCTGCCTGATTTTCTTTTGAATACCACTCGCCTGCTTTACTTCAAGCTCCACATAAGCAACCGGGTATTTATCGGTGCTTATTTGAATCCTATCCAAAAACAAATAGCTGTTGGTTCCGCTGTTCCCCACGACTTCAATACCCTTCACGCTAATCTTCTTAACCAGTTTCTGGTTATAGGCATCAATGGCATCAAGACGGTAAATTTTATTAAAATCACGTCTGTGGGTCGCGGAATAACGCAAAGTGAACAACTGGTCGAATTCCCTGTCGGAAAAGATCTTTTCCGCCTTCTCTCCAAATCTTTGAGGCTCGTCAATGATTAAGATCGGACGCGCTCGCTTTATGATATCTATCGGCTTCTCAGATTGCAGTGTATCGAGCTTCTGGAATATTTTTCTGGATTCCTGACTGGTTGTAGCAAAGGCCTGATAATTCATAATAATTACTTCAATATTCGAGGTATCCGCAAAACTCTTGATGTTTATTAGATTTGATTTGTTCTGGGTGTTGTAAATAGAAAAACGGATCTTTTTGCCGTATATTTCCTGAAAATGCTCCGCGGTTATTTCCAGTGATTTGTGCACGCCTTCGCGGATAGCCACCGATGGAACCATTATGATAAATTTGTTCCAGCCATAATGCTTATTCAGCTCGTACATTGTCTTGGTATATACATAGGTCTTGCCGGTCCCGGTCTCCATTTCAACGGTAAAATTCAGGCCGTCCAACCGATCAATTACCTTTAACCCCTGTTCTTTTTGCAGGGTTTGAACATTCTTCAAGATATCGCTATCGGCAATTTCCAGCTTCTTGTTAGAGAAAATCTCATGCGCAAAAAAGCCCGTCCGCCCTGCCACTTCCTTCCTAAACCCTTTGCTTTGCCCGGTAAAACACCGGACAACCGCTGAAGCGGCGTCAGTCTGATATTGCTGATGTTTAAATTGTAGTTTCATTCTTATATCACCGTAACCTTTGTCTCGGGGGAAAGCCTCTTAAACCGTTCTTCCACATTAATGCGATCTTTATCATCTTTGAAACTCGCATCTTTAAAAACTACTTTGAAGGGTTTTAACCCCGCTATTGTGTCGACTATTTTGAAGTCAATATCATTGTCAAAACACGCTACAAGCGCATTGGTTTGAACAATGAAAGCCGTATTTTTGCCTATTTTCTTTGTTTCAATAGGCAAAGAAAGCTCCAAACCAAGATCGAGAATCACCTGAGTCAAGAGATCTTCCGGCGTGCGGTCTTCTTTTATATTGCTCTCTACAAATGTGAGCTGTTTCTGATCCAATTTGGCTGGATGATAAAACACATCTTTCATATTGCTTTCGTCGGTTTTATAAACACGAAACCCAATATCAAGTTTGCTCGCGTCAATCCGTTCTTGGCCAAGCTCAAGTTGCTGATTCTTTGCTTTAAGCGCTTCGACTATTTTCTTGCCTGCGCGGCGGATTCGTTCTTTACCAATATCAGCAATGGTCTTATACCCAGCCTTGTATGCCTCGCTATTTTCATCAGTCTTTTCAGGAAGCTGAACCATGATGAATTTACGTTTTCCACCGTCTTCAGCATTTAACTGCATAACGGCGTGGGCAGTGGTAGCAGACCCCGAGAAAAAGTCGAGTACGATATCACTGCTTTTAGTGTTAATTAATCTCGCTAAATGCTCTACCATCTTTGTTGGCTTAGGAAAATCAAATGGAATCTTTAAACTCTTTATTTCCTTAGTACCTATTACGTTCGTGATTGTATCAACATAATCTCTTGGTGTTTTGCCCTCGCCCATTCTTCTATCTAAATATTGCTTTGTGTATACATTCCAATCAGATTTATTTCCTTTTTCGTCAATTAGTGGTGAATTCGGCGTTTTTATAAATTCGATCTCTCCCTTGTCTAACATATCTAAAAATGTTTTCTCAACACATCTCCATCTTTTATTTTCGGGTGGAATACATTTCCTGCCATCGGGACATTTTATATAATAACGAGCGTTGCGAGATCTCTCGAGGGTCAACGATGCCTGATAAAAACCAACAGTTTTATATTTTCCATTTTTATCATTTTTATTATACGCTTTAATATCATCCAAACTTAAGGGTTCTTTGAAGGGAGCCAGATTGGTAATATTTCTTGAAAATGTTAAAATATAGTCCTTGCTCGGTGCAAAATATCTTCCAGCATCGCTTGTTGTTTTAGCTAACCTAGCTATAGTCCCAATAAAATTATTCTCGCCAAATACTTCATCACATAGTTTTTTTAAATTATTCACTTCCCCGTCATCGATACTAATAAAAATCACCCCATCATCTTTGAGCAAATCCCTTGCCACAACCAAGCGCTCATACATCATCGAAAGCCAATCTGAATGGAACCTGCCATTTGAATCGGTATTCCTGAACAACTTGCCACCCTCTTCATCCTCTACGCCAATTTCATCTTCGTAATCCTCTTTGCTTTGGGCAAAATCATCCTTATAAATAAAATCGTTCCCAGTATTATACGGCGGGTCGATGTAGATCATCTTGACCTTGCCCAGATAACTCTCCTGCAGAACCTTCAGCACTTCAAAGTTATCACCTTCAATATAAAGATTTTCCGTAGTATCAAAATTAACCGATCCCTCACGGCATGGCCGGAGTGTTTTCGTGATCGGCATATTAGCTTTTAAAAGCGACGTCTTTTTACCGGGCCAGTCCAATCGGTATCTCTCATCATCACCTTCTACAATATCTTTGGACAAAACCTGTTTCAAAAGATCGAAATCTATAGCCTTTTTTGTGGCCCCGCTCTCATCTTTTATTTCGGTAATAGCATTCGGGAAAAGCGAGGCGATCCGTTCTATATTTTCTTCTGTTAAATTAGATGTTCGCATTTTCATTTTATCCATCTTTATAACTCCTCTTTAATCTTCTTAAGTTGGGATTTTCTCTCCAATAATATTTTGTTAAGCTCAACCTTGCGGTTAAACTGTTTTTCGTTTGATATTTTATTCTCCAAAGCCCCAATCTCGTTTTCTATTGCCTTTATCTTATTGTCGGCGTCTATGATCTCATTAAAACTGGTTTTTGCTTTTGCCTCACTTGTTATAAACACCTTGATGATCTTCTGATAAACCTTCTCCAGATCAATGCCGGTAAAATCAAAGCTCTTGTCCTCATTCCAACCGGAGAAATAATAATTCTCTATACCGCTCTCTTTTAGTGTGACCGCATAGGCGACATTTTCTTTATAAATAAACCGGTACAATATCTGATAAGGAATCGCCTTATCAATGATCCGTAAGACATTTTTGGGTATCACCTGCTCTTTAAGCTCAATTTCAAATATCTGTATTTCGTTCACCTTGGCTGTCTTTGTGATGCCAATGGTACTTTCAGCCAGTTTGTATTTCCATGTGATCTTTTGTATCTTATCAATAAATTCTTTCTGTAACTTTGCGCTTAAAGCCGCCTTTTCGTAAAACTTGGTCTTGGCGATAAACTTATTTACAAAAGCTGTCTTGGGTAATTTAAAATTGTCATTGACCATTACTTAATCACCACAAAAGTCAAAAGTTCGAAATCCTCAAGGCCCTTTATATTGTTCATAAGCGCGGTGGTGCCTCCCGCCGTAAAAAGACTGTCCACGTCGCTTTCATCCTTCACATGAAGCACGGATTCGATAGCCTTGTTCAGTAGTCCGGAATACTTGGTCATATTCTTGCCGTCGTCAGTCTCATCGTTAAAGACTTCGTATACATCTTTTAAGGGTTCGCTGTTGCCTTTGCAAAGCGCCCGCAGGATATCCAGCGTGGTTTTCACGTTTAAATGATTCGAAGAAATCTCCCCATTAGCAGTTATGTACACTAAATAAAACGGATGAAGCTGATTCGTCTTGTCAATATTGACTTCGCTGTTAATATTTTTTAAGACAAAAATGACACCTTCTTTAATCCCACGCTCAACGTCTTTCCCGCAAACCGCATGCATCCCATTCGCAACGTTCGCAAGACTTCCGTTTTCTTTTATATAGTTCACTAAATCCATGCGAAAATCATTCAACCCCAGGTCGGTAATTGAAACGCCTGAACCCATATCTTCGATATCCACAACCTCTTCCTGCAATCTTTCCAGCTGTTTTTTCCTAAATAACAGATCCGAAGATTTATTGGTCAGAACGTTATCTTCACCGGTTGCTGTCGCGTCAACGATAAACATCTTGTTTTCAACCCGGTTTTTCAGATTTATATAATCATCGAGGGATAACTGCGGCCAGAAATTAACTAGCTGAATGTCTTTATTCGTTGACCCGATCCTGTCTATACGGCCAAACCGCTGAATAATGCGCACCGGATTCCAATGAATATCATAATTAATCAGCATGTCGCAATCCTGCAAGTTCTGCCCTTCGGAAATACAGTCCGTTGCTATTAAGACGTCTATTTCCGGCGCCGACCTATCTCTGCGCTCCTTGGATCGCGGGGAGAAATTGATCAGAATATTATTGAAGTTATTGTTTAACTTTAGCGTAGTATTGTTCTCATCTGATCCTGTCAATTTTGCGGTCTCAAGGCCAAGCGTTTTATTGTACCCAGCAAGATTCTCGTATAGATAATTCACCGTATCCGCAAAAGCACTAAATATCAGAATTTTTCTATTTCCGGGATTGACAGGGGAGCTCAGTTTGTTCTTGATGAATGCTTTTAGATCTCTGAGTTTCGTATCATGTCCGGGTGCTACCTTTTCCATCTCTCTGAATATTGCTTTGGCAACAAGAACATCGGCCTCCAAATCCTGCTTCCACCCTGTTGTATTCATATCCTCCAAGTTAACCCTAACCTTACCTCCGACGCTAAATTCATCGTTTAACCAGTCGTCACTATCAGCATCAAGATTGATATCGCCAAACTGGATAGCTTCAACCGATCCTTGAGCCCCGGTTTTTTCGAACTCTTCAATTTTATTGATAGTCCGCTCGATCTCATTTATGAATTTACCAAGGGTGATCCTGAATGAATCAACTGAGCTCTCCAATCTTTTAAGGAAATTTACCCTCATAAGGGTTTGGAGATTTCTTTCCCTATGAACCTGTTTAAAGCTAAAATTTTCATTGAGCTTTGTGTCGTAAATTTCGCTGTAAAATTGCCGCTTGCTATCCAAAATATATTCAGTCGGAGAGTAGATGGACATTGACAATTTTGAGAGTTCTTTGTAAAGCTCTGATATCTCAATAAACCCTTCAAGGTCTGTTATATCAGCATGATGAGTAATCGGTTTTAACCTGTTGGGGAATTTCCCGATTTTATTGATATCGTAATACTTTTCAATATGTCTTCGGCTACGGGCTATTGTGACGCTGTCAAGCAACTTAAAAAAATCAAAATTTACATTGAGCCGCTTCAACAGCTCTTGACTGGTACGTTCTTCAACCGGCAATTTTGACCAGTCATTGAAAACCCTCTGCGCATTCGTCAGAATGGTATCGATTGATTTGTCTGTATCCATCCTTCCGTCAGCAATATTTGTTTCACCTTCACAGGCCAAAGCGATCTGATTTTTTAAGTCGGTAAACCTGTTGTTGACCGGCGTCGCTGAAAGCATAAGAACTTTTGTCTTAACTCCTGCCTTCATGACATCGTTCAGCAGTCTCTGGTATCGGGTCACTCTATCTTTTCGAGGGTCATTATTTCTGAAATTATGCGATTCATCAATTACAACCAGATCATAATTGCTCCAGTTGACCCTGGACAGATCAATACCGTTTGATTGCCCCTGATCTCTGGATAAATCCGTGTGATACAGGACATGATAATTCAAACGATCCCTAAACAAGGGATTGTCGTCATAATTATTCAAGAAGGTTCGCCAATTATCTCCCAGCCTTTTCGGACAAAGCACGAGTACGGTGCGGTTTCTCTCCTGATAATATTTAATAACAGCTAAAGCTGAAAAAGTTTTCCCAAGGCCCACACTATCTGCAAGAATACACCCATTATGCCGTTCTAATTTGTTAACAATTCCTAAAGCGGCGTCTTTTTGGAAATCGTAGAGCTTGTTCCAAATCACAGAATTCTTAAAGCCGGTTTTCTCATTGGCGAGTTCATCCTCGGAAATATCCTCCAAAAACTCATCAAAAATATTATAGAGCGTCAAGTAATAGATAAATTCCGGGGAGTTTTCCTTATAAAGGTCCGCGATATATCCGAGAACCTCGTCAGTTACGTTTTTTACTATCTTTTCATCATTCCATACTTCTTCAAAATTTTGGATGTACTGCTTAGTTGCTTCATAATCGTCTGTCTTAATTATCTGATGCAAAACGGAATTGTCTTTTTCATAACCGAACCCGGCACTGCTAAATTCATTTATCCCCATATACACATACTTATTCTCACCATTCTCAAGCGTTATATGCGGCTGGATATATTTATTGGCAATATTTGCCTTAAATAATGCTTTCTCCTCAATCCATTTTTTGCATTCCCTTGCAATCGCCTTCCCCTTGAGTTCATTCTTTAAATTTATTTCAAACTCTGACCCGCTGATAGCCTTTTGCCGAAAGTCGGCCTTAATTTGAAATTGTTTTTTTTCACGCCGATTTTTATCTACCTCAATAAAGGTAGGATCCGTGAATATAAAACTTAACTTATCGATCTTTTTTAATTCAGCATTTAGACACTCGAAACCGTATATAGTAAAAATACCGGCAGCGACTTGCAGTCGGCTGTCTTTACCGATGTTCTTTTTAAAATCATCTCCGACTTTTTCGGTTTTATTATTAAAACTTTGTATCATTTATGCCTTGCCCCCCTTTAATTTCTTGTTCCCGTGCGCAAATGAATATGATTTCGACCACTGGTCAATATCATCCTTCCGAAAACGCCACTGCCCTCCAAATTTAAAAGCCGGGACTTTTTTCTCCCGGCATAACCTTCTGACTGTGTAGGGGTGCAATCTTAAAACTTCAGCAACTTCTTCTGCAGTATAAAACTCAACTTTCTCTTCCATTAAGACTCCGGTTACATTTCGTTACATTATACCACCGAAAACCAATTTTCAAGCATTAAATTAGGGCTAAAACCTTAATCATTAGCCTTAGTTAGGAAACATTCCTTCTTTAATGTTCACTCGGCAGTATTAAAACGCCATTTTCAAACCACAGATCAATCTTATTTAGCGGAAAATCTGTCCATTCGATTTTCTCCCGGTAAAGCTCGTGGTAGTTACCATCCTCACACACCAGGATTGCCGATTTATCCTCATTAACCTCAAGCTTCCATGCGCCAAATTCCTGTAAATTATTTTTCGCTCTGGTCGTGAACAATATTTTATCAATTAGCCAATATGCACCGCCTTCTTGCGCGACGTATTGAGCGCCAGCGGTATAAAGATACCCACTTAGATGTTTGTACCAATGCTCTGTGCCGCTAAATTGCCTTAATTCGTTTATCGTTAACATTTCTCTACCTCCCTTTTAATGCAGGAAAAATAGCAGTTCCTGCAATCGTTGTTGTTTTCGCTAGTGCATTTCTCGCATACCGGCCCTTTGTCTACAGATGCTATCGAGCGCATAAGTAGCTTCTCAACCACTACAGTCATCGGCCTATCCTGACTACATTTCAACCGGTACAGCGTTTTAACCATTGTTTCGCTTAACACTGGACTATACATACGTCTTTCACCTCCTTCTCTTGAATTTCAACCCACATAACTCCGTCAATTACTACCCAATCCAAAACTTCATTCCAGCTTATTTCTTTTGTTAACTTATCCTTTCGTATCCACATTTTCAATTCCTCCTATTCTTCATTAGGAAACATCATCGTAATGACGCCTCCCTCGCTTACTACCCAAACCTCTACTCCGGCAAACCAGAAAACCTGTAAACTAAGCAGGTTTGAATCATGTTCTTTTCTTGCATCAACCTGCTGCCAGACTTTCTCAATCTGGCCTATAGTTAATTTTTCAGATACTTCATTAGTTGTAACCTTCTTAGGATCCTGCATTAGAAATCACCTCCCTCATCAATCAAATCCTTATGCTTCTCAACAAAGTCTTCTAGACTTTCAGAGCCGTTTGGCTTAAATCCTTTAGCCATAAGCTTATAAACGTTCTTCATTAGATTTCTTTCTTCCCAGAGAGCGGATAAACCAAATGCCTGCTCCGGAAGATCCTCTGAATGCGTTCTGTATTGAGAATCTCGGCTGCTTTGATACCTTTCCATACAGGCGTCCGCGCGCAGCACCCCATCCTCAAATTTTTCGTTTTTCTTTAACATTTCTTTTTTTACTTGGCTCATGTGAGCCTCCTTTCTTTTGACGCCGAAAATATAAGCCCAATGATTTGAAGGTATTTTCAGGCAACCCAGGAAATACCGTCTTTTGTCAAGAAAACAGGTGTGCCCGAAAGGAACGAGCGCAAGCGAGTGAGTTTCCTGGAGTCCTTGAGAAAAATTGAGACTCCCCGAAGGGGCAGAATACTTCTGATACCTTGCATCTTGAGGCAGACCACAAGTGCAAGGTAGAGACGAATTATTCTCAAGGATTTTCTTGCACAAAAGTCAATCTTGGGCTATTGTAGGCGGATAAAAAGAAAGAGGATTACGTGACGACAAGAAAAAACAGAAAAGAAAATTTGAGGATGGAGAGAAAAGCGCATAATTATGGAAAGGCGGCCATTTTGCTCATCCGCTGTCAGAAATTTAGAACCATAATTTTAACTCTGTTGTGATTGCTTTGGGCTTGGATTTCTATCAAAACCTTTTGCCCTGTATTCAATCTTGTGGTAATGGATTAAGCCCTGCTTGTCCACGTAGCCAAGCGTTATATCTGCCATTTTCATTGCGCAGTCTAAAGTTCCCGCGTCAAAACTTCTTAACTGATTTCGTAGCTCGTCAACCCAATCATTAACTTTCATATTCATACCCCCAAGCACTTAAAGTTAGCGGCGGGCGGTAGCCTGATAGGCGGCTTCTTCAACAACCTGCTCGAAGGCTACCGCACGCCACTCCCAATCAAAATCACCCAAAACCCTCCCATCCAAAAACCCATAAAGCAGGGCGGGGCGAATTTACGCATGGCCGTCTAGTGGAAGCTGTAAACGTCCTCTCTCCTCTGGGTAATTTTTAAGGTATTTTGTGATCCTTTCGCAAGATGAGCAGATTTCAGCGCCATTGCAGATTTCGCAAAAAGGAAGTACTCCCCGGATATCCAGGCCTGCGGTTTGCTTACATGTCTTACACTTAAAAGTCTCGCAAGCCTGACAAGCCAAATAAGGCATGCCTATATGCTCGCAATTTTCGCAATCGCCTGTTTGGCAAACCTCACAAGGATTTTCCTCTTCTTCAAACGCAGAAGATGTTTCCGGCAACAACTCCCTTTTCCTCTCGCTTATCTTTAAGAGATCTATTTCCGGCAACTCAACCAGCTGGAGCCGTATTTTTACATAGCCAAATCCATTACAAGGGAGTTTTACCTTTTTTGTGGCAATGCTGCCTTTGGCATTGGCGATGACAATACTATAAGTGTAGAGATTTCTGGCATGGGTATCATCTTGCGATGAATGGAACGCCCCCATATCGTGGTGGGAGTGGATTATTCCGTCGCCTCCCAATTCCTCTTTGAATTCGCAGTCAACCGAGCCTACCTCCTGTTTCGGGATTTTAAAACTGGTAATGGTGCTATCTTTAACCCAAAACACAGCGCCCCATTCCTTATCATCCATTCGTTGGGAGATAAACAACCACTGGCTCCAGATACTCCAAGGTATCTTTAAGGTTTCTTTGTGGTCGTGGCCGCTGCAAAAGCCGCACTCGCCGTAATTTTTTATCTTTACATCTAAAATATTGCTTTTCTTGATAGAATTCTCTTCTAAGGTAAACATCTTATTTTCCTCCTTTTGCTTTTGCCCATTTTCTAATGGCTTCTAATAGCTTTGGATCAGTAATCTCTCCTGCCTCAATCTCCCCGATTATCCGGTCATACTCTTCATTTTTTGCCTTTTCTTTTATATCTTCTATGTCGTCATCGCTGTAATGCTCTTCGCAATCAGGGCAGTATCCGTAATCGGAACCTTCGGGGTCAATCCGGTTACAGTCTTCGCAGTATCCGTAACCATCTGGCATATGGTCTTCGATGTTATCAAGAATGTTATCCTCTCCCTCAATTCTTGCATCGTCTAAAATCTTGCGGCAGATGTAAGAAGAGCGCTGGATATGGAGTTTCCCAAGATCATCCATAAGACAGAGTTCCTTGTAAGTACGAGAAGCTACCCCAGCTGCCGCGGCAAATACCGCAGGAATCACCCAGGAAGGGGTAACTGTATAACCGCGCTCATCATCTGCGTCTTTTAAGGAAAGTGGGAAGGTCTTTGAGACATTCAGGATTGTGCCGTCATAGCCGATTCTCTGGTAGGCAAGCTCGTTCTTCTTACAATAAGCACAGATAATCTGCTGGCTTTTTAAGGAGTCTGTGCAGCAGAATATGTCTCCTCTTAAGATTTGGCAGTCTATGGGCTTTTCAATACGCATATCCTGAATTTCAATCCTTATTTCCTTTCTTATGCCGGATATGAGTTCTTTTAGGGCTTCTGCTTTCTTCTTGCCTACAGAGCTTTCCTGTAAAAGCAGCCTGTTCAGATTGGATACCTCGACTATATCGGAATCAAGTAAGATTAATTCTTTGACTCCTGACATGGCCAGAAGCAGAGCTGTCCAGAAGCCCGTTCCGCCGCAGCCTACTACTGAGGCTACTTCGGGTATTTCTAAGCCTTCTATTAATCTCTGCCGTTCATAAATAGCTTCTTGTGGCATAGTTTTATCCTCCTCTAAATTATCGGCTCAATCAGATTTTGATTAAGCAGTTTTTCAAACTTTTTCTTTGCGTCTTCCTCTTTGTTTGAAAGTATTGTTTTAAAACCTGAAAAACTTTCCGGCAGGATTACGGTCCCTAAGGATTCAAGGTTGATTACCCGGAATGATTTAACTATTTTTAAGCAGGCTTCTTTTAAAAGCCCTAAAGATTCTGGGTTAAGGTATTGGATTTCACCGGTACAGATGGTATGCCCCTTATCGCTCATACCCAAATAGTGAAATCCTATCTCCGGCTCTGAGACAAATGCAATAAAGCAACCCCCTTGGTCATAGATGCCGTAAATCTTAAAAGGATAGTATTTGATAGACGTCTTTAAAGAATAGGTCTTATGGCTATAGAAGACTTTATCTATGAGCAATAGGCCGGAATAACCCTCAACAAGCATATCGTCTTCCTTGATTACGCAGTTGTAACCACCGGTAAAAGGAACCGTAAAGATGCCTGCTTTTAAGCCTTCCGTAAACTCCCGCCAAGAGGCGTCAATCTTTTCAATTAACGTGGATTTCTTCTTTGCTTTGACGATTAGTTCCGTATCTATCATTGTCTTTAGCTCCTTGGGCTTTAAGAGAGGGAGAAAAGTTTCTCCCCCTCTCTTTTTAGCTCTTTTCTCTAGCAGCCGGCTTTAACGTATCTTTCAACTTCGATGTCATGGCCGTCAAAAGTCGCTGGCAAGTCATCGGTAGAAGTAACTTCATCGCCGTCAACCAAGATGGTAAAGGAGTCAATTCCTTTTTCCTTAAGGAGCCTTGTTAAGGTATCCTTTACGGAATCGGAAGTTTTAACCTCTACCTCTTCACCCGCGACCTTAATCTTTGTCTTTTCGTTTTCTAGTTCGTTTAAGTTCATTTTATCTTTCCTTTCCCCCGTATAGCCGATAGGACAGCTTTTAAAGTTTTAAATTCTTTAAGCCTCGTAGGCTGCAAGAACCACTTCTTGCAATTCAGTTTTTGCCTCAGGCGTCAAGAATTGGACGGTATCGTAATACTTACCGTCGCCAGCTAAATGGGATGGCATAGCTGCGAACAGCCCGCCGTCTTTTTTAGCCATAACCCTGATGCCTTTGATTAAAACCGCGTCTGCGACTTTAATGTCAACAAAGGCCTTCAGGGATCCTTCGTCTTTTTCGACTTTATAAACCCTGGCTACTTCAATCATGGTCTTCACCTCCTTTCGGTTTGTTTTTTGTTTTGTTTTTACTTGGCTCATGTGAGCCTCCTTTCTTTTGACGCCGGAAATTAAAACCCAAGAACTTGAAGTATTTTTTGAGGCACACCACAAAAAATGCGGTCTTTTGTCAAGAAAACAGGCATGCCCGAAGGGAAGCGAGAGCCAAACGAGCGACCTTCCTGGGAGTCCTTTGGAAAAATTGAGACTCCCCTATAGGGGCAGAATGCTTCTGATATCTAAAAAGCCTTTCCGAGGCAAACCACGAAAAGGCTTTTTAGATAGAGATGAATTTTTCCAAAGGATTTTCTTGCACAAAAGTCAGGATTGGGTTATTGTAGGCGGATAAAAAGAAAGGGGATTACGTGACGGCAAGAAAAAACAAAAAAACGAGAAAGGAAGTAATTGATTGAAGTAGCGGTTAAGGGTAGATAAAATGGCTCGGCGAAGGGGAAAAACTTTATAGCTGGATTAGAAGGCTAATCTTTGGATAGCGTCGAAGGAAGGAATAAATCGCTGCCAGGGGAAAAAGCTTTTCTCCCCGTATAGCCGTTAGGACAGCTTTAGATAATTATTTAATTCCAATTAAAAGTGTAGAAACGATCCAGAAAACTTCGTTCTTTATCTTTTTGTATAAGGATTTTGTCTTCTGGAGCCACCCGGGTATTGAGTTCGTGGGTAATATAGTGGGTAAAAACCTGATAAAGCCCCCAAACCCCCGCCCCTTGCGCAGACTCAATCGCCTTTTTGTATAACTTCTTCGTCAAACGCTTACCGACATCTACATCTTTAAAAAACTCAGTGATTCTTTCCGGAGAAGGTTTTATTTCCATCCAGCGTTTCCATATTTCAACCGTTGGCTCAATCTCCCGGGTTTTCTCCTGGATTAACTCTGTAAACCGAGAAACATCCAATCCCTGAAAATGGCGAAAAGATAACTTAGCGATAGCCCTAGGGACCACCAGGCCGTTTTTACATTGAAGCCTTAAAGCATTAAGTTCAAAACCTACACCAAATAGCGAATTCATTGAGTTGAAAACCCTAATGCCAAAACTGACTGTATCGCCGACCTTAACATCAGCACAAAGAATGTTTTTACCTTCTTTAAGTTCGTATTGCGCCATCAGGACCGCGCCTCCTTTGCACACATCAACCTTTTTTCTGGATAAGATATCTACCCGGTCAAAAGTCTCAATTACCGCACTATGAGGGACTATTTTATAGTCTTTCCCCACAATTCCCAGGGCCATATTTGTATCTGTCCTTACAACGGCCATCCGGTCTGGGATCCTCTCGCCATTACAAGTCATTATCGGCCTTAATTCAGTTGGAAAGTCATAAAGTTCTTTTGTCATCATATGCTCCTTTTTTTAGTGTAGAATAATTTACATTTATCTTAGCATTTTGCCCCACTACTTCTGCGAAGGCTTACGCACGTATGTGCTGAGCCGGCTAAAAAGCCACCTTATTCACCCCCTTTCAAAACTAAATTTTGCGCATCATTAGCCACATACTCCAAGTTGTGTAAATGTATTTCACCTGTTTCATTATCTTTAAGCTGTAAGGTAATCTTTGCTTTATGCACGGAAAGATAATTTAGCTCTCTTCCATCGAACCTTTCCTTTAATTCCTCAAACCAGATAGTTAAGGTTTTTTTCTCTTCCCCGCTATTGTTTTGAATTCGCATAGTATTTCCTTTTCTCCCCGTATAGCCGATAGGACAGCTTTTTTAATTTGTTTCTAAGCTTCGTAAGCCTCGAGAACTACCTTTTGTAGTTCTTCATTGGCTT
>Ga0265297_10002093_pt1 | contig 42601 bp, 69 predicted proteins | sample Munlanlwell13791_FD_192502 | JGI IMG/M metagenome (GOLD analysis project Ga0265297, IMG submission 192502) | Leachate microbial communities from a municipal landfill in Southern Ontario, Canada - Leachate well 137-91 | ecosystem: Engineered > Solid waste > Landfill > Unclassified | place... | reverse complement strand
CGGCGGCGTGGTCGGCGGCGGAGTCGGCGAGGTCGGCGGCGAGGTCGGCGGTGTGGTCGGCGGAAATAGAATGGCAAACAAAACATCTTAAAGAATTATTATTGGGAGATTAAAAGTGGAAGAGTTTGAAGGACGGCTACCAAAATATACAACAAGGTTTGAGCAGAAGGCCAAAGGTGAGATAACTTGGGCGATAGGGGTTCACCTAGACGATAAAGAGCAAACAAAGATAGACACCGAGGAGCTTATAGAATGGGTTTTGAAGACAGCCACTAAAATAAAACAACCAGAGATGGAGGAGAAATGATAGTTAAAACTTCTTTAGAAATAGCAGAATACGCAAAGAAACATAATTGGCTTTTGATAGAGCAAAGTAGTAAAGAAGATTTGGATATAGGGGATGATTATTTTGTCTATATAACACCACAAGGCAGAGAAGTTATTATTAACTTTTCTGGAGATGGGAGCATTCATAAAATAATAACAAAATAGAGGAGGAAAAATGATAGTTAAAATTACCAAGGTAATCCAAGAGTTCACTAGAAACGGGGCGGGATACAGAAAAGTCAAAGGAATTTCTAATGGTAAAGAGGTAACCAAATCTGTCTTTGATAACCTACAAGACAGGTGGGAGCTTCTTAAGGAGGGTGCAGAGATAGACTTCACAATGGAAAAGAAAGGTCAGTTCTGGAATGTGATTGATATAAAAGAACTTCCCTCTACAGTCAAGGAAGCCATTGAGGAAGGAGCGGTGGTAGAGAACGTCCAAGACAAACCACAACCCAAACTTAGCTCCGCAAAAGACAAAGAAGGTATTATCAATAGGGCGGTAGCATTGAAGGCTGCTGCTGAAATCATCTCATCCTCAATAAAGGCAGGTCTGATAAAAGATAAGTTAAAGGAAACAACTATAGAGCTTGCTAAAAAGTTTGAAAAGGAATACTTAGAAGGAGAGTAAAGATGACTAAAGAAACCTACAGCCCGAAAGAACAAATAAGTCTGGCGCCGCTTCCTGATATACTTGAGAGAATAGAACAAGACGCTCAGGATGCGAAGGACGCAGCACGAGAAGCAGGACAATCGGCGCAACAGGCTGAAGGATACGCCAAAGAAGCATCCTTAGCTGGTGAGAAGGCTGCCAAAGAGGTATTTGACAGAGCCGACAAAAAGATAGATACTGTAATAAACGCCCTTGTAGAACTTGCGAAAGCAGATTGCAAATCGAGAAGGGAGTTTAATGACAACTACCTTGAAGACGTAAATAAAATACTGGGTTCTTTAACAATTTAATATCGCTTACAATAGCTGGGGTGGACAACAGCCTGATAGAACGCTGTAGTGAAGGGGTAAAACCTGGCAGCCCCAGCTATGTAAGGGTTGCTGGTGTCCGTCAGTAAAGCCCTAACGAAGGCTGACAACTATCGGAGAAGCGGCGGTGAGGAATATCCGAGCCGGCAACCTTTGCCAGCCACCCTACAGTAATGAAAGGGCTGGTGGAGTTCAGTAGCATAAACCTTAGTGGAAAGTACGGGTTATGTACAGGCTACTGGCTGGCATTAGCCCAAAACCGAGGGATACTGAAGTTCCGACGTGGTTGAGTGCCGAAGCCTCGTTCAGAACAGATGTATATGGTTGGTAAGCTACAAGTAAAATTCGGAGTTAGGTGTAGCGTGTAGGTCAAGGGCTAAGGAGCTTGAGCCAATATCCGAGCAGGCTACCCGGAAGGGCTGGGATTAGGTTCTGCTAGTGCTAAGACTCAAGTAGGGCAAGGCTGGGGTGAATGGTCTAACGAGACTTTTAATGGTGCGACAGGCACACCAGATAGGGAAGCGGATGCACCAGCCCCAGCCAACCCAAAATAAAGGAGGGAGAAAAGATGAAATATAAAAACAAGGTCAAAAGGTTAAAGATTAGACAGTCTGAGTATGAAAAGACAGTGGTAATGCTTGAAAGTGCCCACGAACCTTCAGATGGTTACCATAAACCTGGTAGTCTAAAGAAGTGAGGTTAATGATGTCCAAAGTATATTATCGTAAAATTAGTAGTTGCTATGAGTGCCCAAACTATCACCGCCCAAAGGATGATAAAGTTTGTCTAGTTTGGTGTAGGAGGTGAAGTATTAACAAGACAAATATTGAGTGGGTAAAGAACCCAGACGGCACACAGGGCTACACCTGGAACCCCATCACTGGCTGTCTCAATCACACCAATGGATTATGTAATGGTGGCGGCTTCCCTTGCTATGCCTATAAGATGGCGAACGGACGATTAAAAAAGAGTTATATGGGATTATTAGGAAGTGTAAGTTTTGAGCAAATTACCGATGGGGCAAAACCTGAAGATTTGCTTAACCCCTTCTATCCCCGCTTCTGGGAGGATAGGCTTTGGCAACCAGCGCGACAACCAGAAGGTAGAAAGAAATCACTGGGGATATTCACCTGTGATATGTCTGATTTATTCGGTATCGGCATACCACAAGAATGGCAGAATAAAGTCTTTAAGGTTATAAGAACTTGCGCCCAGCACCGCTTCTACCTACTCACCAAACAGCCCCAGAACTTAGCCAAGTTCAGCCCGTTTCCTGATAACTGCTGGGTCGGTGTTACTGTAACCTCAAATGCCGCTATGACAATGGCTTATTACGGGTTAAGGGATATAAAAGCAGGTAAGAAGTTCATATCCTTTGAACCCCTGCTCGGCTCTATCGGAATGAACGACCACGTTTCCTTTAAGGATGGGTGGGTAGACTGGGTGATAATCGGAAGCCAGACAAAGCCATATAAACCGCCCCAGAAAGAATGGGTCAGGGAGATTGTAGAAGCGGCGGATAAGGCGGGTGTGAAGGTGTTTTTGAAGGATAATTTAAACCCCATATTTGCCGATAATGAATGTAAATATTTTACTGAATACCGAGACAAATTATTTGCATTCAGAGACTTTGAACCGAACGGAATTACCCGTTGGCATTTAAGACAGGAGACACCGGAGTAAAGATTGTTGTAAACAACACCCCGCACAATCTAAAAACAGGGGTTAATATGACGGAAGGTAATACGAACTATAGGTTAAGCAAGAAGTCCCGTGTGTATGGCTTCAGATTACCCTTGAAGATAGCCGACATACTGGAGCGGAGGGCTCTTAATTACCCTGGGGGAATAAGCGAATATGTCCGGTCCCGGATGACCTATGACCTGACAAGGAGACACCGGAGGGAAAATGGCTAAGGATATTTTTTACTTCAAACACGATGCCAATGCCAGTTCTGATTTGAAACTCAAGGCGCTGCGCAAAACCTATGGCTGGGCTGGTATTGGCTGGTGGTGGTTTATGGTGGAGATATTAAGAAGTGAGGACAGTTATCAACTTGAATACTCCGATAGCACCTTTGATGGGCTGGCTATTGATATGGGTTGTGAGCCGGATAAGGTTAAAGAGTTTGTCAATTACTGCATAGAAAGAAAGATCCTGGAGAAAACAGATGGCACTTTCTACAGCCCAAGAATGAAGCGGGATATGGATGCCCTGGATGCCTTAAGAGAAGTAAGGCGAGAGGCTGGTAGGAGTTCAGCTAAAAAGAAGGAGAATATAAGCAAGTGTTCAACAAGTGTTAAACAAAAGCCTACCAAGTGTTCAACTATAAGGAAGGAAGATAAGGAAGATAAGGAAGATAAAAAAGATAAAAAAGATAATAAAGATAAGAGTATATACGGTGAATTTAAGAACGTTCAATTAACAGACCAGGAATTACAAAAACTTAACGATAATCTCGGCAAGTCTAATACCCTCTCCCTAATAGAAAAACTATCAACCTATAAAAAATCTACCGGCAAGAAATACAAGGATGACTATGCCACGCTATTGAACTGGTCGAGAAGAGATGCCGAAAAAACACCGAAGGGTAACCACCCTAAACCAACTGCCAGTGAAGTGGAGGTAATAGAATGATGCAGACAGAAACCATAAAATTGACCTGCCCTGATTGCAAGAGCGAGTTTGATGCCAGGTCTATTAAGATATTTGAGTCGGTGGTGGTATTACGCCAATACTGCCCGGCCTGTACTAAAAAGAGAAGACAGGTGGAGGAGGCTATGGAGCAGGCGGAGCAACAGAAGGTCATCGCGGCTAAGAGATTGAAGTGGCGGCAGACCTGTGGAATACCGCAAAAGTTTATAAACGAGGAGTTCGGCACCTTCAAAACAGACCAGCCCGGTAATATAAAGAAGGTCTACAAAGCCTGCCTTGACTATGCCGAAGGGTTTAATCTCTTAAATCCCCAGGGCTACAAATCGCTGGTGCTCCTCTCTCCTAACCAGTGGGGAGTAGGCAAATCACATCTAGCCTGCTCTATCTGCCATTACATACTCAACCGGTGGAATGGGGAGAATATAGCCTGCCCAGTGTTCTTTACTACCGAGCCAGACCTCTTGATGCGAATACGGGCAACTTTCAATAAAGGGCAGTTCAATGACAACGGCGCTTGGTGGGAAACCGAGGACAGTATAATCGCCCAGATGATTACAGTTAAACTTTTAGTCCTGGATGATGTCGGCAAAGAAGAAGTCGCCGACCCCCGCTTCGTACAAAGGACGCTCTTTAAGATTATAAACGGCAGATACAACAACAACCTGCCGATGATTATAACAGCCAATAAGACTGCCGGTGAACTCAAAGACTATCTCGGTGGCAGGATAGTTACTAAAGACTTTGAATATCCTCCGAATGAAGCCAGTTTTAACAGGCTGGTCGAGATGGCTGACTTTTTTCAGGTCAATGGTGAGAGCTATAGAGTCAAGAAGAAGGCTGGGTAAAGATAGAGCCAGGGGAAGCAAGGGTAATCTGCGGTGCCATGCTATCAATAAATTACGACGAAACTATATTAAAACCAGTAAAAGATACTATTCTAGCCAAACTCCAACCGATAGCAAGAGGTGTTTAATGTTTGTAGTAATGAAATTGCAGGATTTTGAATTCGACCAAACCTCACCACTCAAGTTTCCGTTTCCAGTCGAGGTCGATGCAGGTAATATGGTGGGGTATTTACCTGTCTATGCTTCGGCGGATGAAGCCTTAGCGGATTTCCCAGGGGCGAAACTGATGGCTATACACGAGATTGCAGATAAGAAATGAGGTAAGTATCCCTTGAAGTACAGTAGGAGGCTAAGATGAAAGAAGAATTAACTACAAAACAAAAGGACTCAATCCGTGAAGGAATTAAGAGCGAAGGGTTTCCACAATTCATAATAGATGCTTTACGCATCCGCGAGTACGAATCTCAGGATAAGACACATGTCTTTACCTTGACTTTGGACTTTAATAGTAATGTTGCTCTTACTGAAGAGCTTGATGTTTATAACCCCTTAGACCAGTTTGTCTATATCGGCAGGCGATTTGCCAAAGACCTTCAAGTACAAATGGCTCGGTTATTACCTGAAGGTCGCATTGAAGACAAGGTCATTTTGTATGTAAAAGACTATGACAATTTACGGCATAGGGCTTTATCGAATCCTGCCCCTCCGATGTTTGACTCTGAGTTCGGGAGACAATTTGGAACACATCCATAGTAATTACTGTAGATGAAGGGATAATTACGAGAAATGATTACCAGTTGGTATAAATACGGCAACGGCTACAAGATAAAGTTTGACTATGATACCGAGCTTGTCGAGAGATTAAAGGCGATGATACCGCATACCGCCCGGCAATGGGATGATGTAAGCAAGGAATGGTGGGTATCGGCGGAGTATATTGACGCCCTTGATAAGCTGTTCCCGGGCTTCAAGACGATGGTTAAATCTCAACTGACGATATTTTGATATGTTGACTATGCTTAAAGAAAGGTTAATTTATGGTTGCTGGTTAAAAGAAAGGTGCCCGGAGTGTGGTGGCAACGTCTATATAGCCTATGATGACATTACGGGTCAGTATTTCAGGAAATGCTTGCAGGGTAGCCACGAGAGGGATTTGGAGGGCAATGAGTTCAAGCCGGTGGTCAGGTTTAGCAAGTTGGGGAGAGTTTATTAGGTAATGATTTACTATAAAGATAATCTAAGAACTATCTACCTCGGAGACTGCCGTGATATGAGCGAATTAGAAGACAGCAGTGTGCATTGTGTTGTAACTTCACCGCCCTATTTCGGTTTAAGACGCTATAAAGGACTACCTGATAGTATATGGGGTGGAGATGAGAATTGTCAGCACGAATGGATAAAAGGAGAGATAGTATTGGGCAATAACCGTAACTTTCTCAATGAAGGTGGCAGGGGTAGTAATAATCCATCTATAAAAGGTAATACCAATATATGCTCCCTCTGTAACGCTTGGCAAGGTCAGTTAGGCAACGAGCCCGCAATAGAGATTTACATCCAGCACCTTATAGAGATATTCCGAGAAGTTAAAAGGGTATTGAGGGATGATGGTGTATGCTTTGTTAATATATCAGACTCGTATAATTCAGCAGCTAGTAATCAGAGTGGCAATCTTGGTAATGCCGCGGCACTCAAGCAGATAGGGCAAAGAACACCATTACTTGCTGGTATTAAACCCTCTGACCTCTGCCTCATCCCAGAACGCTTTGTCTTTGCTATGCAGACCGAAGGATGGTATGTCCGCCAGAGAATAATCTGGCATAAACCCTCCTGTATGCCCCAGTCAGTTAAGTCCCGCCCCACTACAGACTATGAGTTTATCTATATGCTGACTAAATCACCGAGCAATAAATATTACTGGGATTGCGAGGCGGTAAGGGAAGGGGCAAAAGAATGGAGAACCCGGGACCGTTCTACTATGCGTGATGGCACAGATGACCCACTACTGAAACATCACGGGTTAAAAAGCGATACTAACCCTGCTGGTCGCAATCTTCGCTCCGTCTGGTCAATAAATCCCGAAGCCAAACCCAAGTATCTATCAGGGCATTATGCTACATTCCCACTTGAACTTCCGATAAGGTGTATCAAGGCAACTACTTCAGAATGGGGATGTTGTGTTGAATGTGGCAAGCCGTGGGAGAGAATAGTAGAGAATAAACCAATGATAATAAGACGAACGGATTGGGGCGATAAAGCGGGGAATAGGACGGCGAGTTCGGGGACTATGATAAGCCCACAGGAAACTAAAACCCTCGGCTGGGCTAAAGTCTGTAAGTGCAATACAGAAGAACGAGTGCCGTGCCTTGTATTAGACCCTTTTGCCGGCACGGGGACGACATTGCAAGCCGCTGCCAAACTAGGTAGAAGGTCGGTAGGATATGAACTGTCGGAGAATTATTGCAAACTAGCAGTCAAGAGAAATAGTCAAAGTGTTTTGGCGGATAATCTGAGAACTATAGAGGTGGTATAGATGATAAAATGGTATCCATTTTCTGAGATAAAAGGTTATCATCAAAAAAGACCCCCAGAGAGAAAAGACGTTTTAGTTATTTTAGAGAGAACATCACCAAATTTGCCGAGGTCTATTGCTGTAGGGTATATGAAAAACTCAGCAGGGCAAAAAGAATATCCATATTTTGTTATTCCTGGCATAGGTGGTAAGGTTGTTTATTGGTGTGATTGCCTTCCAAGTGATTTTGATGATTCACTAGAATTTTATTATACAGAAAATTCCAGAGATAATCTAGGGTGATACTATGATAGACTTTAATAGGGGGTAATATATGGATTACAAAGAGGCTTTAGAGGATATGGTATGGCAATTCGGGTACAGGGGAGTTAAGAATAACAAACCTGTCATCCACACTGGTGGTCTTTCCGCCCTTGAAAGTGCATTTGAAGTTCTAGGTTGGGATGACCCCCATTATCTGCCAGAGGAAGGATACACTTGTGAAGTTGTTGGCTGTGTAGAACCTGATACTTGCGGAACTCATTGGGGTGATAATCCATTATATTTGAGATTGTGTTCTGAACATTACCGTCAATCTTGTAGTGGTGTCCTAATGCCCCTGATTAAACAATGGGCGTTAGGCAGGGAAGTTAAACGAGATCCAAAAACTGGTTTTTTAAGACTTTAATAGGGGGAGAAGATGATTAAAATATTTAAGTATATGTTAATATTGATGCTTATTACGGTAGGGGTTATCTTGCCTAATCATCATTTAGAGGTCATTACAGATGGTGAGGCTTATTTAGCTTCTGTTGTATTTGTATGTTCTGCGACGATAATTTATTTTAATGGGAAATAAGATGAGAAAAGAAACTATACGGATACCGTATCCAGGAAGTTGCATATCGGTCAACCATTATCTCGTAAGGGGAAGACGGACATTCGTCAGACCTGAAGCTAAAAACTTCCAACAAGAACTCGGTTGGATGATTAAACATTTGCATATAGAGGACTGGAAGTTCCCTATTGAGGTCAAGTGTTCGGGGTATTTCAAAGATGAACGTTCGGCGTGCGACCTATCCAACCTTTCAAAGTGCGTTTTAGACGCAATTCAAGGGGTCATCGGTCACAACGATAAAGACTTTCGCTGGAGAGATGGTAATAGGGTCATCGGGGAGAAAGACCCTTACCTTTTAATAACAATACAGGAGGCGAATAAATGAAAAGTTTTCTAAAGGGGTTTATATTATTCAGTCTTGTGATGGGGGTTACTTTATTCTTTACGTTACCCGTTGGTATTTCAGCTTGCCCTATACCTACGGTAACTGTTACCTTGCCACCTATCACACAGACTGTTACACAGACGAAGACTGAAACAGAGACCCAAACCGAAACGATTACAGAAACTAAAACCAAGCACACTACTATTACAAAGGCAACAACTGAGACGACAACCGAGACACTACCCCAGACCATCACTCAAGGGCAGGTTACTATAACTCAACCAACAACCTTATATGGCACAGTAACCTTGACAGAATATAATACAGTAATACAGACTGAAACGTTACCAGCACTAACTGTTATTGCCACAATTCCTACAATAACGGAGACTGTCCCCCTGACAATAACAGAGGTTACTGTTGTTACCGAAGCCAAGCATACAACATTAGCCGAGTATTATTATACTTCTGAGAATTGTGATTGGGTATTCTGGATGGTTATCATACTTTGTGTTGTAGCCTTTTTATGCCTTATCGCTTGGCTGTGTAGTAGGCGCAGGAAGCACCATAATCAAAATCTAGGCGATTAAATAGGGATGGTGGTATAATGGTATTAAAGAAGACACCAATAAGGAAGATTAGCCCTAAACAACGGGAGAAATTAAGGGTCTGGGCAGGCGTAGTCAAAGAACGTTGTGAAATTATAGAGGGGGTATACGGCGTTCCTATTTGCGAAGGATGCGGGAAGACATTTAGTAACTCTTCCGAGCTGTGGTATAAGGGCGGGCATCATCTCGACGGAAACAGAAACAATAACACTAAAGACAATTGTTATGTCTGCCACAATTTATGCCATTCTATAATCACGGACAATAACTTGAATGTAGCACAACTTGACTTTTACCTAATGTATAAGGTATGCTGGGAGTGTCTACAATATAGACCGGAAGATGAAAGGGTACAGAACGGACTTAAGTGTGCAAGGTGTACATACGAGTAGGAGGAAATATGAGCCAAGATAGTCAGATATGCGAGGAATGTAAGAAACCTTGTGGTTATGATGATGACAAGATTTTACTAGACCCAGGATATATGTGTAGCCAATGTGCTGGAAATTTGATGAATAGATTTTGGGCATTCTTTGGTATAAGCGGAGGATCTTGGGATGAGTTTGCCATTGAGGTGGACTGGAAGGATGTTGTTAGAATACTAAATAACATTAAAAGAGACTATGATATGCGTGTTAGTTACATTATTACAGATAAAGACTTGTATGAAAAGACTATCAAAATTCTAACACCTATTGATAAAAAGTAGGTACATACGAGTAGGAGGATAAATGGAAAAAATTGAGGCGAAGAAATGGTATAAGGTAGAGTTTGACATCTATTTTGAAAATGAAATATCAGTAGATAACTTATACAAAGAAATTAAAAAATGGTTGCCAGAGTGTTATATAGATAATCTTAACCTAAAAGAGGCGAAGAAATGATAGGTGAGATTCGCTGGTATGGTAAGAGATTAGATACTCAATTTAATGAATTGAGATTAGTTCCAATTTCTGATTTGCATTATGGCAATCCTTTGTGTTCGGTCAAACACTTTTTATATACTGTAAAGTTTATACAAGACCACGACAATGCTTATACTTATCTGAACGGCGACCTTGTGGAAGCCGTAGTGGTAGACTCAAAAGGAGACATATTCGGTCAGCGATTCACTCCCCAGAAGCAGAGGGATGATGTAATCGAAATGTTGCTCCCTATCAGAGATAAGATACTAGGGATGACAACAGGCAACCACGAGCATAGGATATACAACAAGGTAGGAGTAGATATATCGCAGGACATCGCTCAGTCTTTAGGAGTGCCTTACCGACCTGAAGGTATGATACTTAAAATAATATTTGGAGAGGGGAATAATAGAACTAAAGGACGACCCTTCGTCTTTTGGGGGTATACTTCTCACGGCTACGGTGGGGCAAGGACGAAATCCGCCAAAGCAATTAAGGCTGAACGCCCCGCGGGGTGGGTATCAAGGGCAGACTTCATTACTATTTCCCACGACCACGTTGTCAACGCTTCACCAGATGTTGACTTCATTCCTGATAATAGAGGAACAGAAACAGACAATGGGTTTCTATCAGGGAAGATAGTTGAGCATAGAAAAGAGCTCATTAAAACGAACGCCTATCTCAAGTGGGGAGGTTATGCCGAGATGGGGGGCTTCCCCCCATCAGACCTAGCCACTCCTGTTATATGGCTCTTAACGCCTAAAAGTGGACTATGGAATGAACTACCAGGGAGACCCAAACAGGCAATAAGGGTGGTGGTTTAATGGGTAAGTTTTTTGACGCTTTAACTAAAAAGAGGGGTGGTATACCAGAACCTTTATTTGAAACTACGGCTGTTTTATCTTATGAGGTAGGAAGGATGCTAGAGCAAACTATGTATATTAAATGGCGTGGTGAAGATAAGGCAAGACTAGGATTTTTCAAATCGGAACTTATGGATGCAATAGCCCAGTGTGTTCTTATTTGTGAGTCTTTGAATATAGATTTTAATGATATGAAAGAACTAGGTATTGAAAAAGCTATGGAGAGATTTACGGGCAAGGAAATAAAATAATGAATGAAATTAGTGGCTTGATAGTAGAGGCTATCACCTTAATAGCCAACCACGATAGGGTTATAAAGGAACTAGAGAAGGACGTGTGTAGACATATCCCTGTAGAAAATTGGCAAACAAGGAGAATACTTTACGCCATACTATTATTCAACGAGGAGATCAAAAAATGAGAAAAGAAACGGTAATCTATGAATATGAACATTGTGGGGAGTGTAGTAATTGTGATGATAGGCGGAATAATGAAAAGGGTCATTGGGTTTGGATATGTGGTAAGACTAAAAGAAAAATCCCTGATATATGGGGGGAGATACCAGGGTGGTGCCCATTAGAGGAGAAGAAGTGGGCTACTGGCTGGGAGTAATGGGGATGTTTGTGCTACAAGATGCACTAGCTTCCATAGCGTTTTATTACCCTAAAGAACCCTGGAGATGGAACCAGACTGCTAGGTTAATCCGTGCCTTTATGGGAGTAGCGATTATTGTAATAGGGGCTAAGCTATAGTAAGTAGAAGGAGGTATCTAAGATGAAATACATTTTAATAAGTTCTGGGGAATATAGTGATTATAGTGTTATAGGAGTATGGGCAAAAGAAGATTACGATGATGAAGAAGTAAAGGAACTCAGGAGGCAATCTATTAAAACTGCTTCCGATAACAGTGATATGATTAACTCTATAATTATTAAAAGACTTAGCGATAAAGGACTCGCAGTATATCAATGTGAACACCTATTAGGTAAATCTAAAGATTATTACATTGAATCGAATTTAGTTAAACAAGAGACTGGGTTATCAAGTAATGGTGTTAGTATTTTCGTAGAATTATTAGAGAGTAATGGTTTTACAGAATGTGTTTATGAAGAATATCATTTAGATGATATGTTGGATTAAGAAGCATCGTGATGATAACACTAAAGACATTCGTAATTAAGGCTTATATCATCGCTAAAGAATATGATGGAATAACCTGCGATGGCGAGCCTTATTATGGAACGATTACATTAAAGTTTGAGAACGGTCTACCAGTAAAAGACGGCTACTTCAAAGCAGAACATACTTTTAAGGAGACAGATGATTTGTCCTCGATGTCAAGGTAGGTTATTAAGGAATTACGGCGAGGACTACTGCCCTAATTGTGGGAGCGTAGAGGACTTCCCTGTTGGAGTAGGTGATAGAGGAAGGATATGGTTGGGCTTTAGTATGATGAGAAGATGTATTGATAATGCTGATGAGGGGAAAATCCGAAGGCAGAAGGACTTCGGATGTATACAGTTGCAAGGCTTAAAAAAATAGGGGAGAACTATCTTTGGTTGAGGGGGATAGTGGAGAGCGGAGGACTCTCGTTCTGGGACAAGGTAACTGGCGTAGAGACGTTCTTTGCTAGGAACTGGACGTATCTTATAGAAGAACTGGCGGACTTTGACACTGCGTTAGAGGCAATCAATAAGACGAAGACGTTCACTAAATCATTAGAGGATGAAACAGTAGGATTAAGTAAGAGAGACTATGGAGAAATGGCTAACTATCTAAACGGGAGGAGAGATGGAAACAGCATTAGGTAATGATGATTTCAACGAGAGAATGAAAGAGTGTATAAGGTTTCTGAAGATAAGTAAATTAGAGGCTCAAGATGCAGTAAAAAAATTAGAAGATGCATTAGAAAATATGGAAGAACTAAAGGATAATATTATAGGTCAATCAAAGAATAATTAATGGGGATTAAAATGTTCGTAGCACAAATCTTAAGATGCGATATTTGCAAAAGGGAAATACAAAGTGGGAGCTTCCCTGAAGATTGGTGGGAAGTTCAAATAAACAAGGGAGGGTATCTTAAACCGGAGGATAGCGTAGAAGACTTTGATATAGACTGTTGCTCTAAAGTATGTCTTAAAAAAGCACTAAAAGGGATTATCGGGGAGTAGCTTTTTGCCTTGCTTGGTGCTTTCTACGCAGGGCATAGACCCCACCGATATTGAGTAACCATACGAAGATTACAGGCACAAGCATAATCGGGACTACGACCAGTAATGATACTACAATTTGCCAAGACATATTGTCCTCCTATTTAAGAAATCCCAGTTGAGAAGCACCATCTATTAAATCAATCGCAAGTTTATCTATAAGAGAATGTTTTACTCGGTTATCCAATTCGGCTTCTAAAATCTCGTGGAATAACGTTAATCTTTGTTGCTCCCAGCTATCCCCGTCGTGAACATAGACCTTAATATCCCCGTTTTCCTTTACTCCGTATCCGGTAACAGGGCAAAGCTTATCTTTGACTTCCACCATATATTCGGATAGGTCTTCACGTTTAGCGATAATCATTCCCTTTTCTCCATGTCTTGGAGAGTAAATAAAACTAAATACTCATCATCTTCAGGGTCATTTAATTCATCATTAGGATAATGCTCACATATAAAATCACATAACCAGTAAAAGGGATGACCCAAAATTTTGTTATCTACCCAATCTAAAAGCTTCCATATCATTTCATTTCTCTAGTCTCTTGCAGATTTCTTCCAGTGTAGGAGTCTCATCATTCTCTATCATCTTGAGGGCTTCTTTTACGAGGACTGGGACTTGATAGACCATTAGTTTTAAGTTATAATCACCGACCAATTCTAAATCTTCCTGTTTCGCTCCGATGACTATAACTATCTTCTGTGTAAAGAAGTCTGAAATTAACTTCCCATCCATCTTATCCTCCTAGGCTAGACCTTGTATATGTAATATGAACCAGACCATAAATCCTAACCCAGTAAGTAGACTACTACATATAGTGCCTACGGTTCCCCAAAACACAACAGGATGTGCTTTAGACATTCTACGGAATTGGAAAGTGAAGGGTTCAAGACGACATAGAAAATCGTGCCAGAACCAGTGATATAATTTACCTATCATTTTATTCTCTTTTTAATAGCTTCTTTAACTGTAGGGAAGAAATAGCCTATGACAATACCGAAGGCAACTTCTAACATCCCCTTGCCATAATCCACTTGTCCTACGCCTATTAAGATAAGTGCACCTAGCAGATAGAAACCTATCACCATAACGCCAACTATGCCTTGAAAGTTCATTTTAATACCTCAGTATCCTATATAACTTTTTATTACGCATTATCTTTAAAGTGGCTACCCAATCTTCAATAAAAAATCTAGGGTATTGTAAAATATAGATAAGTCTCATTCTTTGCACGGGTAGCATTTTATCTCCTATTTGGCTGGGGCTTTATTTTAGCAGTTATTTATTGGAGATGCCTTCCAAGTGGATTACAAGTCCACCGCCCCAGCCAACTTTATTATATACTCAATCTTTTAGACTGTCAACCACATATCATCCAAAGTTTCCAATCAGGTGGCACGCCAAATATAGAGTCGTCCTGCGGTTCTATCATCCAGACCTTACCTCCGGAGTAGAACGATAAAAGAGCGTGCCCGCCTTCTGGGGTCAAGACCCAAGTAATAAATATGGGCATCCGAGCCGTCTCCATATTACGATTGAAAGCCCCCATTAAACTGAAGGCGAAGTTATCACAGTCAAAGTCATCAGAGACATAAGTTATTGTATCCCCAATGTCCTCTCTTATAACTCTCTTGATTAACTCAACATTCGCTGGATAATAAGTCTCATCAGCAATATGAAAGTGTCCAAAGCATCTAAGGTTAAAGGCTTTCTTATAGGCGTCTTTAATCATCTTGCCTGTGATATTACCACTGTTTACCGTTCTTCCAACTATCATAATAACCTTCCTTTAATAAGGGGCAGGTGTCTAGTTCCACCGCAAGTCTTTCGGACTATTTTATGATGGCGGATTAGGGTATATCCTTTAGACGAGTTCCCAACTCAATACCATCATCCCTAAGACCTGTTTTCGCCAGAAGGTTTATTGGCTTCTCCTCTGCCAGTTTTCGCCCCTATATTTGACGCACTACAATCAATGTACAGCCCCTATTTTATGGAGTTTGATAGTATATCACCTAGTTTCCCTTTTTCAATAACCACTACCCTATGCCCGTTCAAGATAGTTTCTATCCTTTCTAGCCTAGCGCAATAGTCTTTTACCCTCTCGCTAAGTCTGCCATAGCCAAAAGCAAACATTATAATATTTAATACAACTACGCCAGCAATCCCAATCAAGGCTCCGATTATTTCACCTGACATTTCCTTCACCTTATGACGTAGAGTAATAACCCCAGACAGTTACCCATCCAGCAGTGCCGGCAGTTACGAAATCAACAGCGATACACTTTTGATAACCTAATCTTATTTCTGGCAACTCTACTATAGTAGGTGTGTTAGCGACTACCTTGAATGAATTGATTACGTTGGCCTGTGAGTTGCCTGTTTCATCGCAGTATGCTAACGCTACCGCCGTATCGGAGGCATCCCTGTTAAGATTCACCCCAGTAACTACCGTCCCTGCTAATGTTGGGTAGGCAGGGCAGTGAATATCAACTTGTGTTGCCGTATCACTGGTAATGTCTACCCTTTCTATATTTAATTTCCAACCTCCCGTATGAGTGTTGGCAACGAGTAGAATAGTGTCCGCAGCGTCATAGTCGTAAGTTGCGTTTGTCCAGCTAAAAGCTCGACCTGCTTTTAGTGCCGTAGTAAAGTTTGAGCTAAACATTTCCCCTCCTAAATATTTTCTATATATTGCTTAGTGCCATCAGGTAATAGCCAGTAAAATCTCATCCCTGTTTCCGTTACTTCATAAAAGGGACCGAGCCACTGTTGCTCGGCAGGGACAGCAGGGAGAGGTTTCTTACTATAATCAATTAAGTTCCAGTATGTAGTTAATCCACCTAAAAAAATCTCCGTAGAGGCGTGCCCTGGACCAATCCTTATCGTATATCCTGTTACCCTATCCTCAATCTCCGAAGTGGAGGTCTCCGTCCATACGAAAGTTCTATCTATACCATAATCAATATAAGCAGCATTGAACGCCACTGCTCGGAAGTGATAGGTTGTGTTAGGGGTAAGGTCAGTTATCTCCGCTCCGAACTCTTGTCCTTCATTTATAGCCTGAACACCAGCTATGTATCCGTAATCCGTTGAAGTCCCCCATTGGAAATAACAGGTGCAGGTCTGCCCCCCATCCTCTACAAGATGCCCGTTCAACACCGCAGAGGTCATATAGACGCTTGTAGCTGGGTCTGTCTCTACATCTACTGCTGTTAAACCCGATGTAAAACCTATAGTGGAAATCTCGCAGGTATCCCCAAAATATGAGGCATTGGTAGCTGCTATAAGGAATGTACCCGTATGACCCAATAATATAGATGGAGTACAACTAGAAAACAGACCGAGGTCGGTAGATAATGTTTTAAGGACAGTTATTGTATTGCCGTCATCGGATATACTGACCGAAATCAATTTTAAGTTATCAGTTGTTCCTTCCCCTGCAACGATACAAACATCGCCTAACTGTATCATCCTAGAATAAATTATTGTCCCAATATCGGCTGTGTTAATATAAGCTACAGCACCCCCACCAGCAGAGAATGTATAGACATCATCGTTGATAACTGTTACTACGATATTTGTCCCCAGTTTTACAAATGAAGACGGGGCGGAAAAAGAAGATGCAATCTCAGTAGTATTTATAGAACCACTTATAATCCCATTACTAGAAATTGTCCTCGTTTGAGCGTTTAACGCATTATCTACATGGTCACTGTATGTAATTAGATATTCATTCCCATTCAGTTTAGTTAGAAATGGGTAGTAAATATCCTCATCTTCTGTCGGGAATATCCAGTCAATACTTAGTAAACTTCCTATAGTCCCGCTGGAGTTTATACGATAGGTTAATATAGCTCCGAGAGTCCATACATCAGGAGGATCTGGAGGTGTAGACAAATCAAAATTCCCCCTGTGGGGGATTGCCACTACCCCGTCTGCTATCTTGACACAACTTTCGTGGATAGAAAAACTTGAGTTGAACTCAATAATGCTCTTGAAAGTTATAACAGTCCCGTCGGAACTTATAGATACCGTAGCGAAGCCACCATTATTGCTATTTACATCGCAGGTTACAACATAGATGTCTCCAATAGCGTGGCATATCCAAGCTCTATCCTGAAGACCAAAGGCAATACCACCTTCAGAGATTATATCAAGATTACCAAGTGCTGTTATCACTCCAGTATCATCTACAGAGAACGTAGATATATGAACACCTGTACTTCCATAATGCCTATAGGCTACTGCATATATATTCTCAGAGTTTTCAAGTCTAATCAGACAGGGTTCCGTAACACTTCCCCCGTCTACCCAGACATATTCCGTATCTATAACTGAACCAAAATCACCAACAGCCATCTCTACCTCGTATCATAAACCTGAACTTTGTCAAATAGTTCTACTCTCATATCCAAAGGAACGATAACCCTTCCGCCTTTGGAGGCAATCTTATACCTATCAAGATATGCGGAAGCTAGAAAATTAGCCTCATCTTGATTGATAGCTTCTTTTCTCCATACTGGCATCATCACTTCGCCGTATCTGTCTATGGAGTCCTGGTCTTGAGCTTCACCGATAATTAAGTTATCCCAATTACCATCTTCCCCTTCTATGTATGTATAATTACAATAGGTTAAAATGTAGTTGGGGATTACTACTTTTTCACGATAAGCAAACTCGGAGAATTGCGGTTGCTGATAGGAGTAATAGGTCTCGTTTATCGGGTCGCTTTCCTGGGGGAAGATGACTTTGTATTCGGCTGGACCTCCGCCAGTATCTACGATTTTTCTTAAATAACATTTAGTGAAGGCAAGTAATCTCTCTATGACGTCTTTGAACGACTCGTAATCGTCATCCAAGTCTTCGTTTATTCTAAATTTCTGCGGAATAAATGAGTTGATAAATCCATCGTCCTGTTCTAATACCTGCATCCCAAACCCAGCGTGATTGAGTAAATGTGTTATCATCCAGAAGGGGGTAAAGCCTGTAAGTTCGGCATAATGATAAGGTGCTAATGGGTTAAGGTCATCTGTTATACAGGGCTTTTCTGCTAGTTTCTTATCTTCCAATTCAAGGACGACCATCTTTTTCCCGGGGTAAGAAACATCTGTCTGATACTTAACCCATAATCGGGGCATAGCGTGCCCTTCGTGCCCTATGATTGCCTTGCTTGTATTAAAAAAACAATCTCCGTAGACAGGTTCAATCCACCACCCAACAACATCCTTTACCTTATGGTCGTAGTTATTAAGTTGGATAGTGGCATAATCATTCCCCAGATGTTCAACGTGATGCTCTATGCCCATAAATCTATTAGAGTAGTCCTCCGCCCCAGAACCGCTTTCGCTGTGGAAGACTAGTTGCACATAGGGTATTCTCGTATAATGACGGCTAGTTCCTACTAAGATATATTGCCCGTAATTCTGGGCGTTTAGTAAATCTGAACTTATATCTCTCATTTTAGTAAGGGTAAGAATAAATTTTCTGTCTTGGTTTAGACATCCGTCTTAACTCGGCGATGATTTGGTTATATTTATTTATCGCCCAGTTATTAGCCTGATGAATAGCTTGTGAAGTTCTTAAACTCATCGCAGATTCACTGAAGTATCCGCCTGCTTGATTGGTATACAATTGGGCAGACCTTAATTCACCTGATATGACATCTGCCAGACTATTAACTTTATACCTATCGGCGTCTACGTAGCCTCTCGCTGCTGCAAGCGAGCCATAAGCCAATCTCACTCTCTCTCTGGCGGAAGCAAAGTCTTCATTCGTCAGTTGTGCCTCCAGGGACATTCTTGAACTCGCTTCTCTTAAGAACTCCCTAGCGGATTGTAACGCACCACTGATTACTACGTTGTTGGATTGCGCCTCTTCTATGTTGGCTTGTATTTCCTTCATCTTGCCTGAGACTATGTTCAACTGTTGAGACGCCATCGTTGCGTAGGCTGTCTCTGGGTTATTCCCTGCTGGGACTGTATTTATATAAGCCCTAGCACTATCCAAGTCTGTAATCGCTTGGGCGAGTTCGGTCGTTATAGAAGCGATGGCAGTATTAAGGACTGTATGATTATCCGTTAAGTCTGTGCTTGCGGCATCGGTGGCGGTGTCGGCTAGGTCTATTTGAGAGTTGGCTAAATCTATTGCGGCTAGAGCTTGATTGGCTGCGGTTGTATAATCGCCTATATATAAATCAGCAGCATCAAGAGCAGCCTCGGCGTCTGTTTGCAATGAGGTTATCGCCTTTCCAATGGAAGTAGTTGCAGCACTAAAATCCGCAGAGGCAGCCGTTCGAGCTGTTCCTAAGTCCGTAACCGCTTGAGCAATGCGTGCAGTCATTAAATCTACTTGGGTATTGGCAAGCCCATAAGCCGTTACCGCATTGTTAAGAGCCGTCCTTGCCGTTCCTACCCAGTTTTGGGCTATCTTCGCTGCCGTCAAATCACATAATTTATCTTCCAGTTGGGGAGTTAAGGACGAAGGAAAGAAAGTAACCACCGCATCTTCCGTAGCACGACCTTTCAAACGTGGTGAGATTTTAAGAGTAGCGTTATTAGTAGTGATGGTTGCTTCTTCAGTTATTCTGTAGATACCTTCCGTGCCTGCGATTGTAAACAACATATCTTTAGGCATTACGCCAGTTCCGAGAGCGTCTACGTTAATCTGCCACGTATCATCTGCGTATCCTGTCGCCGCCCCCGCATCTATCGCACCCGTGAAATCGGTTTGAGTAGCTTCTACGTAGTGATTTTTAGCACAGAATATATAGACGTATTGATACCAATATCTCGTTGCCCCCGAAGTATCCGCTCCCGTATCAGCCGATGCTACGTTGATTGATAGTGTTAAGGCCGTATCGCTTGTGATTGAGGCTACCCGATACCAGTTTGAACTTCCCGATTTAGAAATGTAATACCCAACTTCAAGTTCTTTAGTGAACGAAGTCCCCGAACCTGTGATAGAAGGACTGCCTGAAGTGAATGTTACCGTTCCTGTAAGTTTTTGTGCCGTCCCCGATGTGTTTTCCTGTTCTGTAGAAGAAGGGCGGGGGTCTATCTCAAGAAATAACATTTTATTGTATTCCTGAAAGTTCTTATAAGTAGGGGGGAAATTACCGACAGGATACTCTACTTTATCTATATAAATGTAATCTATATCCGAAAGGTCAATCTCTCTGCCTAGATGACCTGTTAATTTCGTTCCTAATTTAGCCGAGTTTTCCGCCATCTTGATAACACGGACTATCCAGGGGTCGTAGTATGACAACTCTTTTAACGAGTCTTGAAGCTGGGGCTGAATCTGTGTAGCATCAGCGAATATTGCATTTCCCGTATCTTCTAATATCTGTGAAATCCTATCTACAAGTTGTGCTTCTGTTTTCATATTAAGCCGTCCCTAGATAAAAAATATCCTCTCCATAAGAATAGACACCACCATCATTGGCTATATAGGTAACATCATATATCCCGCCTACACTTATTCCTGATGAATCCCAACTATAACTATATGTTCCTGTAGAACTTTTAGTCATTGCTTGTGCTGAAACTACGCTAACGCCAAAGGCATTTTTTATTGTTATAGTCATTGAGGTAGCAGGGTCTACTAGCGTTCCGGTAGAGTTTTTAACTGTTATAGAACAAATTACTGTATCACCTATTACCATATTAAACTCCCGTTATAGTAGAGGAAATGTCAAGGCTTTTATCTGAATCTGAAGATATAGATACTGACTGGCTAGATATAGATGAGATTGTATTTCTCCTAGCGGGAGAAGACGTTAAAGTCATATAATAGTTAATTACAGACGTGATAATATGTCTTATAGAAAGAGAGGAAAGGATTGTGAGAATCCGTCCTTCATCTACTAGGAGTATGTAGTATCCATCTTCTTGAAGTAAGGCTCCCCCGTCTTCCTTGAGTAATATGTTATTTCTCCCTCAATTTAGTTTACCATAGATTACATACGAACCTAACCCAACTGTAGTATCGCTGGCATTTGCGGTGTTTTGTGCCCACTGTAATTGAAAGTTGCCAGCGTTCGCCCCATTTCTGACGTTGCCGAACATCATCATAGTCCGCCAGTTATTAGTTGTATTGGTAACATAAGCGGATGAACCATTATAGATATAAGATAACTCATCGTTGCTTGATGATGATGAACCGATTTGACCACTAAAACTACAGGAATAATCGCCACCCGTAGGAACAGTCCAATACCATTTAATATCAGGCGTAGTTGGGGAAGTGAATACAATGTAAGCAATAAACCAATACCATTTATTAGCTTCCACTGCGAAGTGTAAATCGTCATCGTTTTGTAAAACTGCTGAATTATTAACAATTTCACTAGATGCCTTATAAGCTGATGGGCATAATCCAGTGATACTCCCTTGAAGGTCAGCAGCTACTTCGGCAGCAGTTCTGCTTTCCAATCCGTTTGCTGTAAAGCGAGCATACTCGTTATCGGCTACATCGGCAGCATCTACTGTAACAACTTGATTATCTGCTACCCCATGCCCAGCGTTGGTAATAGTGCCACCATTCATATTTATATTATCAGAATCATCAACCACAATCCCTGTGTCCTGAACACCTTTAGCCCCGCCATCGCCTTTTATAAGAGTGTTATCGGTCATATTGGCGGCAGCAGAAACATCTCCAGCACCGGCAGGAGTCCCCCAAGCTAGTTGCCCTGGGTCATCATCCCACATTAAGTAGCGGTCATCTCCAGGGTCGGCAGGGAACACCGTATCTGCCTCACTAACTGCATGGGAAGCCTTATGAGCCTTTGGGTCATGGGTGGATGTTACATCTGCTAGGGCTTCAATCCCATCTAGTTTAGTATGGTCTGCATCAAGGAACGCCTGTTCTCCCGTATCGGGGTATTTAGTCGCTCCCGTCTCTATGCCATCTAGTTTAGTAATCTGTGCAGCCGTAGCGTGTCCCTGAATTAAAGCTGTCGCAGCTTTAGCGTTATGGTCAAAAGCCCATTCTGAAGTAGGAGCCTTAGTTGCTAAATCTTCAGTGGGCGAACCTTCAAGATGGTCTGATATAGAAGAAGGTTGCTCAACCACTTTAGTTGAGGCGTTTAACGAAGCATATCCACTAACCGTGCCTTTATTGGCAGACTTCTCAAATGTAGCCTCAAAGGTAGCACCCAAGTCGGTATCCGTATTCTGGCTATGTTTCTTGCTAATAGCATCGGCAATATTAGAGTCTGCCTTGATTGCAGTTAGTAAATCACCATAGGTTATTTTCTTTGTTTCGTCTGGGCTAACTTCCGTATCAACAAGGGCCAACAGGTCGGCAGACACAGGCGTTGTTTTTGCTGTTAGTTCGCTAATTTTTTGGTCTGCCATTGTTTTAGTCTAACCATCCTATAAATTTACAGTTTATTGTATTAAAATTTCTTCTTATTGCTAGAGCCACCCACCGAGGATAAGTAATATGCCAGTCTGTTATTCTACAGGGATAGACTTGAATCGCTTCCACTGTAGGATGCTGTTTTACTAGATTAAACTGATTATTTATTTCTTCATAGGTCTTGTAATAGCCAGCACCTTCTCCTGGATTGCCCATATGAAAGTGGACGTGAAGATAAGGATAATCCCAAGTTATTAAAGACCCCCTCAAATCGTCTAACTGATGAGCATAAACATCAACCCAAATACGAACACCAGCATCGGCAAAGTCCGCCAGGTCTTCTGCTGTCCAACCAACACTTGTCTCTATATAAGCATCGCCAAGATAAAAACCAAAGTAAGCCCCGTTATTCTTGACAGCATCGTTGTATTGCAGAAGCCACGTTTTTAATTCAGCTTTAGTCTTCCCTGATACCGAACTAGCATCTACAAAAACCCCCGTTATATTAAAATCCGAAAAGGCAACCATTTCTTCGGGAGTCTCATCTGAATCACTCGCATTGAAACTTAAAAATATAGGGTCATCGGGGTCGCTTGCCTTATATAAATCTATTGACGTTTGAACTGCATCCGCCCATCCTTCTTCCCTTGCTTCATCTATGCTGTATATAAACGCTGCCCCGTTACATTTAGAGTCGGAATAAATCGTAGTAGAAGATTGCGGGGCATTAAGAAAAATTACTGTCGGATTACTCATTGAGCATCCAGTTAAAAACACTAAGAGAATAACTAAAATCTTGAGCATTAAACTCCAAATAAATAACGTTCCTGTTGATAGATATTAGCTATTTGCGGAGCGGTTAAGGCACTACTAAATATACGAGGTAATCCTATTTTACCTCCCCAAAGAGAAGCGTCAGCACCAGTTGCACCAACTTTGACATTTGATGTTCCGTTAAACAATGTAGCTGGGACTGCCCCAGTAATTACAGTAGACGCAACTGCCTGTCCGTTAGCATAGAGTACACAAGTTCCGCTACTAAAAGTAAAACCAAGATGGTTCCAAATATTATTAACTAGATAAGCAGAATCGCTAAGTTGTTCTCCCTCAAGTGTTCCATCCACGGGGTCGCCAAAAGCAACAAAGAATTTACCATTAAGTTGTTCTTTTATTATAGCCCATTCCCGTTGGTTTCCTGTTGTGTTATATTTACTAAGGATGTATTGTCTTGCTGCGGTAATATCTGTAGATGTTACCCAGGTTAACACTGTCAATGTAGCTGTGATATTAAATGAAGGTGCATCAGTTATAGTTATGAGGTTAGTAAGCCCATTAAAACTTTGAACCCACAACCTACTTGGCAACTTCACCCAAGTAGCCCCTGTGATAGTGCCGTGATTACCTTGACCTGAAAAATCAGTTATAGTAGTCCCAACTCCAGGATGCCCTGGGAGATAAAGGACACAAGAAGAGTCGTCAGGTGGAGCGAATTTATTCCCATTCCAACTCATTCTCCACCTGTCAACTCCTGAATGACGTGCTCCATTACCCGTGTTTAAACAAGCCCCATTGTTACTTATTCTTGTTTTCGTTGATGATACGTTATACATTTCACACCTTAAAACACAGTCTGATAATAAACAATCACACTTATATCATCATTTGAACCATTAGTCTGGAAGACATCCAACTCATCTTCCGCAGGAAACTCCCATCCTTCACCAAAGGGCACGAACAGCGAAGTTCTTGAACCTATAAATAAGTCGTCCGAGAATATAACTGCATCACCTAAAGTATCCGTACCAAGTCCACAGTCTTTAGTTATAGTGAGGACTTCCCCAGTGTCTAGGATAGCGTCAGCGTGAACGGACATCGAAAGTAACCTAAACGGAGTCTTCGGTGCAATCGTAAAAGCCAAATCCCCTGTAGTAACTTCAGCATACCTTCTTGTTATTCTGCCTGTTCCGCTTGAGTCAGGTTTGAGGGGAATGTTTACTCCGTTGATTTTTATATCTCCAATCCAAGCATCGGTGAATTCGTTTGACCCAGACTGCCAGCCATATTCAAAGGTAATTCTGTAGATAGTCCAAGTGTTGAACAACTCATCTGCGATAAAGTCATCCAATCCATAGTAGTTAGGTGGGCCAGCCGTAAGATTCGTGTTAGTCGTCCCTTCGCCATAGTAGTAGAACTGGTCAACTGATGGGTCAAGGACATGTTTATTCCAGGCGTTAGCTTTTTCAAGTGTAGCGATGTCGGCTTGTTGAGTGATTTCCGCCCTATTGTCAGGATTAAACGGGTCGTGAACCCAGATAACCATATTGGTTCCAAAGGACTCGGCAGCAGACATATAATAAGTCCACATAGCCGTCTTGAGGTCAACAAGGTGCATCTCATTGACAGGGATATTGACTCTCGCCCAGTCATCTCCTGTTTGAATACCACCATAAAGACAGGCTAACCACCCCGTAGAACCTTTCTGGTCGAGAGGGGAAATCATACCTTGACACCAGTTAGCTGAACCGTTATTGGCAGATTGGAGAGTAGGTTCGCCAAACATTAAGGCATCACGTTTCTCTATTTCAACCTGTTCAGCAGGAGTAGGCTCCCATTTAACGGGGATTCCGTTTACTCGGAGTGCATCCACCCATACATCACCAGCCGACCTTGTAGCACCCAAGTAACCAAAGGATACTTGAACCCTATAAACTACCCAGTCCTTAAAGATAGTATCGGTGATAATCTGAGACCAATATCCGTCTGCACCTTCGGCTGGTGCGGTGTCGTGAGTCCCGTCATTGTCCCCATACCAGTAGACTCTTTCGGTGGTGTCAGTGCTGGTCATTTCATATTTATACCAGCCAGCTTCAACAGGGCGATTAACCAATCCATCAGCCATAAAAATAGCGTTGTCAACCGCATAGGTATTAAAGTCGCAGCGTTTGGAATGGTCTGTCGGGTCATAGGCTGAAAAGACAAGGTTTGGACCCACGTCTAATATGTGAACCGAACCGTTATATTGGGCATACCAGTCATAAGCGATTGATGTTATATCTGATACTTTCATCTCTCTTACTGGGACAGAGACAGCCGCCCATGACTCTTCGGAAGCCTGTGGACCACCGTTCAGGTGAACAACCCAGTTGCCATATCTAAAGTGTCGATTGATGTCATGGGAATCCTTGTATTTGGCTTGTAAGGCCTTGCGTTCCCACTGTCCCCAGCCTTCGTTATCGCATCTAATTTCAGGATGCCCGAACATTCCCGCTTCTTCGCCATAAGCATCTACGGTAAGAACTTTAACCGCATCTGCCGTATCATCCGTAACTGCATGACCAGCAGTAGTTATCAGTTCCACGTCTCCGATGTTTATTGTAGGTGATGTTTCCAGTCTGACTATGGTATCTTTTTCTACCCAGTTAGTTCCATCGTAGGTAATATATAGAATACCCGTATCTCGTTCATAGAATGTAGAACCCGTAGTAACCCCGTGCGTAGCCGCCGTAGGTTTGGTATCGGTAGACGCACCGATATATTTATGTACTCCGTGATTGATTTCCAGAACTGCCATTTATAACCTCCTTTTTCGGTTAATGACTTATTGTTCTTGATTTTTTCTTTTTGCGAGGAACCATCCCGTGTTCAATCCCCTGCAAGAGTCTTCTTTGGGCTTCAGCCTTTTCCTCTGTAGTTCCCTTTGCTTTTATGCCACTAGGAGTTGAGACACGGAACTTACCATCAATTTTCCTGATTCGTACAGGCATAGTTTACCTCTCGTATTTCCCCATATTATTTTTAACCCTCTCCCTGTATTCTTCCTTCCTATAGGTTTGTGAAGTAAATCCTTCCCCATCTTTAGTGAAAGGGTTGTAAAGTTTAAGAGTAAAGGTAGAAAGTATCCTTTGAGACTTTCTACCGCACCAAGGACATAGAGTTACCCACGCCTCATCTATTCCCTTGAAATCTTCAAACTTGCCACATTCAAGACATTCAAATTCGTATAATGGCATATCTTTAAGGCGGGACTATGATTTGGTAGTCCGTCAATAAACCTTTCTTAAAAGTCATCGTGCAGGCATCGGGAATTGTGATTGTACGCGATTCTCCCTTATTAGCATCCCCTAATCCTGCGTAAATCTTTTCGCCAAAGTGAACATCACCAGTAAAACTCATATCCCCTAAAGTTGCGATTACGTTCCAAGTTTCTCCATTCCTAATATAGAATTTGCCCTCATTTGGATTCAACCAAACTGTACCTTCTTTAATCCATCCTGGGGGAGCCATTGATACTGGGTCGCTATCGTATATAACAATGTCTCTTACTAAAACTGGTTCGCCGTTTGCCATATTAGACTCCGATGCTGGTTGTTAAGCACAGCCAGCAAAGCTCTTAATTTAACCTAACTGCATCATACAGTAGGTATCGCCCGTAGTAGCGATAGAAGTACCGAGAGCATAACCAACTCTCTGTAAAGCACCTGCCGTAGCTCCGACCTTGACTGTGCCGTCAAACCAAGCGAATACATCTCTGTAGTCTGCGGTATATCCAGGATTGGAAGAATCGCCGTATTGTGCCAGCCAAGTCCGACCAGCTATCTGCGCCCAGAACCAATAACCAGACGTTACAGCACAATGCGCCCTACCGATAAATGCCTCAAAGTGAGTAGACGCAGGTTGTGTTACGTTTGAATAAGGGCTTCTATACGCATCGCACCAATCGTGTTCTACAATCGCCCAGGGTAGACCCTCATCCAGATAAAGAGTAACATTGTTCACTGAAGTAGCTACGTCTGAAGCCGCAATCCTTATAACACAAGACCTTACACCATCGGCGTTGAAGATAGTAAATTCGCCATCCTGATAATAGTCCTTAACCCTATCAGTACCATCTTCAATTACAACAGTCGTTGCACCAGCAGCAGCCGCTTCATAAACATAACCCTCAAATCCATCTGTATCTGTAAGACCAGAAGCACTGGGGATATGGTTAGAGTCTACTAGAAGTCTTGAGTTGCCAAGAATAGCCGCTCCCGCATAGCAGTAAGCAAACTTCTTCTCTCCAAGAAACCCTATAGTCCCAACGGGATATTTCTGAACTGAATCCGCCGAATAGGGGGTAGGTCTGGCTATATTGTTTAATCCCGCACTGGGATTCGGTGGGAGCCAGACAGCCCCACCATTCTGATTCCTTAAATCGTAGTTAGTTCTTATTGTTCCACCTTTTTCAGTCGCCATATTATTCCTCCTCTAATTCAATATGGGAATTGAAGGATATTTTCAGGCACATCCTAAAGCCTTCTAAATTAACCAATTATCACGCCGTCTTCATCTATAGAGTGTATGACTGCGGTAGCCTTCGAGCTACCTTGAGCCAGACAGCAGTAAGCAACTAGCTTAATACCACCAGCATCGTAGTCCTCAAGGTCGTCCAGTTCTGTAACCTTAAAGAGTTCAATACCACCAGTATCTCCACCAGTTATAAGACATAACCCACCATCGGATATCTGACCTGTGCGTATAGCCCAGATACTTGTGATACCCGAAGCGGATGTAGCCTTATTTACCGTATTGTCCGTCTCGCCGTAAGCCCCACCGAGGTAATCGGAGATGACGATAGGCACACCATCGAAGTAGTCTATCCTTCCGCCGAACTCATTCTTTGAGTAGGTTATATGCCCTGCACCTATCCCAGCACTCGCAAGAACGATACCCTTTTCAAACGCTGTTGCTGAAAGTGTGTTCCGCATCGTGCGGGTCATCAGTAGGAACGAAGGTTTAGGTCTAACCGCATCCACCAACTGCCTCATTCTAACCATTGTTACGGCGGTAGAAGCACCGCCCATATCGTAAGCCTGTGGATTAGCCGCAGCCCACGTTTCCGACCCTGCGATGTCAGCAGGAAGCAAATGTCCTATACCATCGAACTCATCCGCATCGTTATCTATATTGCCGTAAATAAGTTTGTCCTCAATGGTTCTCATAACACCCTTGCGGAGTGTGCTTAAAATGACGGTTCTATAGTCGTTGGGATTCTTGTATGTCTTCATCATAAAGTTATCAAGAATGTCCGAACGAGCCGATATTTTGAGAGTAGCTTCCTTCTGTGTGAAGTTGACATCGGCACTCCAGGGTATTTGTTCATGGATACCGTAGAAAGCTGCTGTAGGTAGAGTCCCTTCCCTGTTGTAAAGTAGACTCTTGGAATCTATTGTCGTTACGGGAAGCCTCTGTAGAAGTTGTCCTTCCTCATAAGTTTCCTGTACAACGCCAGCAAGTAAAGTAGATTGTACTAACTTTTGAGCCTCAGCAAGAGACTCGAAATGACCAACTATAGCCATATTTTAACTCCTATTTTTTGTGTATTTCTTCCCAACCAGCACTAATTTTCCCTCTAGCACTGTCGGGTACTGTAACTCCACCTAAAGTCTTTCCTGAATCTGGTTTTGCATCAGGTTGTCGTTCTGTTTTACCAAAGAGTTTAGCTAAAGCCTCAACTTTTTCTGGTTCGGTTATGCCTACTTTCTTGACCTGTTCAACATCAATACCTAACTTGGATGCCATATCTTTTAACCTTGCATCTTTCAGGGATTGATTTTCAGCCTCAAGTGTCTGCATCCTCTCCTCTAAAGTTTTAGCCTTGTCTCCCTTCTTTGCTAGAACATCGGAAACCCGCTTCTGGACTTCCTTTTCTATGTCCACCTCAGAAACCTTAGATTTTTCCTGTGAACTCTGTTCCTTTACCTCAGAACTCTTTTCAGAACTTGGCACAGCCTCATCCTTCTTTACATCCTGAGTTACCTTTGCATCATCCACTGTGTAATCCTCCTTTTATTTTTATGCCCGACTAGAATATTTAGTCAGGCAAGACGACCCTTTATTTGAAAATATTGACGCCCGAAGTTAGTTTACTTTCAGTAGTAGTTTCTTCTTTGGCTTCACTCACAAACTTCGCAGAATCTTCGGGGTGTAATCTATACCACTCAAGATAATTCGAAGGTTTGTATTTACTTATATTAGATACTGGCGTATAACCTTTAACATTAACGAAGTAGGCATCAAGTATTGGATTGTCTATTCTAAATTGCTTACGGGCTTTAGCATCAGCAGTCCCATCGGATTCTCTCAAGGTATCATATTTTTCAATTAGTTTACCGACTTCTTTGGTAGCGTATTTATTCTTTACTTCTTCATCAGCAGGTTGCCATCCATATTCTGATTGCGCCCATTCATCAAAATCAGTATGAGTTACTCTATAGAATTGACCTTCCGAAGATGATGGCGATACACCTTGTTCTTTAAGCCCTACCCATCCAAAGAAGTCTCCCGAAATATCTTCTGGGGGGATTCCTACTAGAGCATTTTCAGGTATCCCAAGTTCAGTAATTAAACTCTGGGCTTTTGTATATGCAGAAGTTGTCAGTAAATCAACCTGACCGAATAAACCTAATTTGGCATTTTCTTCTGGGTGGGATTTAAGCCATTCATCTTTAGAGTCCAAAGTCAGCTCCGAGTGTTTTGCCAGAAAATCACTCTTATCTTCATCGCTTTGTAGGTCGTGGTATTGGACTAACAATGAATAGTCCGATTGTGTCATATTCCCTAAATTATAATTAGGGTAAACCTGCTCTGGGGTTTTCCCATCGTGTTCTTTTTTGAATCGTTCTAATAAGTTGGCATCCGAGTTGATTCGCTGAACTTCTTGATACTGTTGATAATATTCAATAAACGTGTCTCCGCTAAGAGGGTTGGCGTTTATCTTGTATAAAGGGGTGTCCGATAAAACAGAAACTTGATTATAAATATCCTGCGTTTCCGCCCATAAAATAACTAAATCACTATATCCGTTTTTAGCCGTCAAGTCTTCGGGTTTGACATATTTTAATTCAGTCTTTAACGAAGACCACAAATCTTTGGTCGTGTAATATTCTTCGGTTTCTAACGACAATGAATCTTCTTTGAGATTGGGTTTCAATATACCCAGTTCATTTATCAACTCATTGGTATCATCAACCTTGCCGTATTCTATAAGGTTAAATCCTGCGAATTGAGAGAGAGCATCTCGTATAATATCTTCGGGTGCTCCAGTTCTTATATCTTCAATAATAGTTCCTATTGTTAGAGGGAGAATACTCTCTAACTCATATTCCAATCCTCGTAATACTCTTTCTATTTGAGTATCACCAGTCATTATTTCGTTGTAGTAGTAGTCTTTATTTCTGAGTAAATCCACCTGTGCCCCGATTACGGGATTAAGGCGGTTTATTATATATTGTCCTATTCCTGCGAATGGAACGGGAACGGGTATCCCTGTTACCTCTTGGGGATATAAAGCACGGAATAATGCCCTGTAGGGTCCACCTATAGGGATGCGCAAATTATCTCCGAGGATAATGGAGCAGAACTTACCATTTTTAGGGTCAGGGTTGATAGCGTCAAGAACGGCTTTCAACACATCGTCATTTCGTCTTTTGGCATCAATGGCAGCACTTAAAACTGAAATAGCCATAGTCGTCCCAGCCATAGTTAAAGTCAATCTTAAACTCAACTTCTCTTTAGGGCTGAGTTCTTTTCTTACGATTAACTTCCCGACAGCATTCACAGTATCGCTCATCATCTGCGCAGGCTGGCGGATGAATGAATAAGAAGTTGGTATAGCACGGAGAGCAGCCTGCCTTGCCTGAGATTGACCTAATTTCTCTGGGCTTACAAGAGGGAAGACTTCAGTAACTTTTTCGGCAGCAGCAACTTTAGCTGTCAATTCCGACACACCAGATTTTATAAGGGAGTTACTTAGTTTCTTCCACATATTGAACTGCTGGCGTGTAACCATTATAAAAGTTGACTCATTAAAAGAAGAAAACCCTGGGATATAATGTAGAAATCCACCAGCAAACTCCCTCGGAGCCCCAGACGGGGGGCGACCTATCATTGAAAAGAACTCAGACCAAGTATCTGGGTCGGACGCTATATCGTTCTCAAGCGAACTTAAACGGAAACTTCTTAGAATATCCCCTTCTTGGATTGACTTTCTTACAGCACCTATAAATCCCATTAAGCTACCCGTAGGGTCAAAGAGCGCACCTAATGGAGTCTGGACACCGATTATAGGTGAAAGGTCTCCAGAAAAAGCCGTGCCTCGTATATTCTCCATAAGATTGAGAATGGGATTATTCGTAGTCTTCAAAATCTCTTTAATTAAATTGGCTTGTTCGGCTGTGTAATATCTGAATAATCCTTGCTGCACGAAGACATAAGGTTTAGTATTAGCCGCTTCCCACATAGGGCGTAGCTCTTTGATAGATTCCCTGACCCTTGCTATCTCTTCCTGAACTGCCTCAACATCAAAGGATACACGGGGGCCACTCTTTAGCTTGACATCTAACTCATCTCTTAATGTAGCAAGGTCGGCATCTTCAACAGGAGATTTAAGGAAATCGTTAATCGCTTTATGGATATTAGACTCAATCGTTCCCGCACTACCAAGAAGTGAGTTCAGTTCTTTTTTAAGAGCCGTCCATTTTTTGAATAGTTCAGGGTGGGTTTCTTCTATAACTTCAACTCGTGTCTTCCCACCCAAGACATAACGGAATGTATTACCCGCAGCCGCCGAAGACTTGAAACTATCCAGCCCACCCAGCAATTTCAATATGCTTAACTCTGGTTCAAAGGATTTATCGTTTGCCATCCTATCTCTGGCGCTAGCCCATACCCTTGTCTTCGCCCTGCCCGAAGCGATTGACCTCATTTCGCTCCCAGTCATCTCTACGGCGTCTTCGGATATATCAACATTGGGAAGATACGCCCCATCAGGTTTAGCCATCCACTTCCCTATTTCCGCACCATACCCGTCCACGACATAATTCAACAGTGCGTAATTCCTTGCTTCAAGATTAGCAAGGGCGTTCTTTTGTTCTTGGTTTAATTCGTATAATTGAGGATTGTCGGCTATATCTTTTAGTGTTTTCGTAATAGGATTTTGGGATTGCTCTTCAGTTCCTATAAATATAATGTCAACCTTCCCACCGTTGAGAGATTCTTTGCCGAAGGCGTTTGATAATTCCTTAAGAGTACTCAAGCGAGACATAGCTGTTTTGGTAGCTACATCCGCCCTGGCAGCAGTAGACGCTACATGTGCAGCAAGAACTTTCTCATTTTCACCAGTCATTTTTAATCCAGGACGCTCAAACTCCATAAGTTGTTTTAATCCTGGGACAGATTTTAAGACTTTCGTTAAAGCACCCTGTCTGTTTTGCTTAACCACTTCATACGATTGTTTGGATATTCGTTCTATCGGTTTGACATCCCCAAACGTAAGGTTATACTTAGCAGCTCCAATACTAAAACCTTTAACTTTGCTTCCTGATACTTTAACTGTCTTTATCTCTACTTCTGGGGTAATTTTTAATTCAAAGTCAGGATGGCTTATCTTATATCGTTTATGAATATTAGTTAAGGCAGTATCAGCCTCTACTCCCGCCGTTCCTATATCACCTTCATTAGCTTCTCTTATAGCGATGTTTATTCTTGGGACTTCATTCGGGGCTTCTTCTATAGCAAATGTTTTTAATCTATTAAGATAATCATTGACCTGCTCTTTGGTAACATTCCTAAATCCCTCTACTCTGGCGGGATGATTGTGTAAGTCTCGGAGTTCGTTGGATAATTTTGGTTCTTTAGAAATAACCTCTTTAATCTCAATCCCCGTCTTTTCCTTGACCTGTTGTCTTTGCTTTTCAAAGGTCTGCTTCCAAGCTAACTTTTCTGGTTCAGTCTTCGGTTTGACGACTTTCTCAAACTCATTTATCCTAGTGATTTGTGCTACCGCCTCGGCGGTTTTCTGGACTGTCTTATCGTCTGCAATCTCATCTAACGCTTTTAATTTGGCTATGTCTTCAGGGGCGGTTATCTTTGACTTAACATTCTCATAATTCGCCTTCTGTTCGGCAGGGAGATTATACACTGTGGTATCTACGACATTCGAAATAATATCAAACCCAGTGCCCATTCCAATACCCATCAATGACCCGATGAGGGCGACCATCTTCATATCGTCATCCCATTCTATTTTCTGACCCAGCGCACTCTTGGAGATGACTTCCTGTAAGACTTCCTGTCCACCCTCAGTGAGGGCTACAGTCCCAGCTTTACCTACAGTAACCAATCCTCGCCTTATCGTGCTTGAAAGTGCTCTTGTGGGATTGACGGGGCGTAGACCAACAAACAATTCCGCAGCATTTGTGCCTATTAGCAAAAGTGCGTTATTCTGGAACGTCTTGTTGGCAGCTTCCGATGCTTCAGACTCCGAAAGACCAGAGTCCACAGCTTGATTAAATACACTCCCGGCTTCAAAAGCTGCCTCCGTTAGACCACTTGTAACACCTCCAGCGGCAGCACCGAAGATACCTTTCAGTATAGTTTTACCTCCCAACCCCAGGGCAGTAGCAAAACCTGTCCCTGCACCATATCCTGCCAGCCCTAGAGGCAGAAGAGCAATAGTAGTTGGTAGGGCTTCCATAAAATTAAGTCCTACACTTCTCCAGAAGTCTCCAGTAAAGACATTCTGCCAGGTGAACTCAACATCTTTTATAGGCGGGGCGATTTGCTGCCACTCTTTACCTGAGTCCTTCAAAGTTTTGGCAATACCATCTATGCCAGCCCAATCAAGGACTCCACCTATTGCCGAAAGTAAACTACCAGTCCCAGCCTCTAAAGATCTCCACCAATCGGGGTCTTTGGAGTATAAATCGTGTTCGTATTGTTCTACGATTTCCTGCCGTCTTTCAGCAAACTCAGCCATTTCCTCGGCGTTTTCAGTAAGATATTCTGGAGTAAGTTGACCGATTTCAAACTCATTTACTCCATATTCCTCTTCAAGTTGGGCAAGTTGGGTTTTATATCTCTCCTCAATTTCTTCTTTGGAAAGTTCAGTCTCTACTTCGTACCCATATATCTGGTCTATATCCGAGATAGTAATATCAGGGAAGGCAGTTTTAAGCATAGTTTCTACTTCAGGTGTCCTTTGGGCTTTTGAAACTTCCTCAAAAAACTCCTCTATCCTGGTTTCCTGAAGTTCTGGAGTAACGTCTTCAGTGGGGAAGTAATACTTTACGACTTCGCTGTAATCACGACTAGGAAATACCTGAGACAATCCTAATTCAATCGGGTTGGGTTCTTCTTCCTCCCCAAAATATCCAAATAAATTTTTAATGTCTTCCCTCACTGGGATTTGAGGTGTATTCTTAAAGATTTCCTGGGTATCAAGTGTAGCCTTATGAACTCTACTAACCTCCTCAAGGGTATCAGATAGAAACCCCGTCTTCGGTATCACCCCTATATCGGTGAAGGCATATTCTTTTTGGAACTCATCTCCAGGAACGTCAATAACTGCCGACTCTACTAAGAACTTGATTTGCTCAGGTGTAACGTCAGATAGACCCAACTTCTCAAGTTCGGTTTTTATGAACTCGTCTTCGTCAAAAGGTTCTATTATATTCTCGGATTTAGGTGGTTGGCTTATTACTGCCACTTGCTCTCCTCTGTTGCACTCTTTGAATTAAGTTCCTTACTCCAGGACGCAACATAACAGGATTGATTCTAGGTGGGGATAAAACCAGTTCTACTTCCTTGTCCAGTTGTTTTAGTTCATCTTCAACCTTGCTCAATTTCGCCCTCCCCTGCCCTGCGGGTTCGGTTTATTTCTGCTGACTGGGCGTTCTTCTCTTCTTCTCTTATGAACTGTTCGTTAGCTTCCAAGTTCTCATTCCCCAGAACACGTCTTCCCCCACCACCCTGACTTAAAAGTGGGAGTAATTCAGATTGAGTTTTCTTCCCATTGCTTTCAGTCTGTACAGGGATATTGGAAGTTTTAATCATAGCCAATAGTTTCTTTTTCAATATCTTGGCTTCTATAAAGCGTTCGTCTTCTATCAATCCTTTGATATAGCGGTATAGCATAATACTGGCATCTAATTTTTCCGCCTGCTCGGACATCTTCTTGGACTTCTCTCCGTCAGGGTTCTGTAGTTTCAAGACATCCCTTCTAATCGTATCTTCCGATAAGAAAGGAGCGGCGGCGGCGGCTATCGAATAGTTCGCTATGTCCTGGTCTGGGGACTGGGAGAAATACTTGAACTTTATTGTATAATTTCCTTCTAGTCTCTGGGGTTCATACGATTTGCGATGCCCTTCTTCGCCTATCTCGGCAGTGATACCTTTCTTGATATACTGGCGGATAATCATTCGTGCCAACTGTTGATAGTAAATAGAAAGAGCTTGAAGTCTAGGGACAAAAATCTGGTCTTTTGATTCGGTTAGTTTAGTAATCGCTACTGCGGATAGAGGGAAGGAAAGATTGCCATAATCCAAACTTGATAATGAACCTCTTTGAGCACGGGCTTCCAGCATTGCCAAAAGGTTCCGTGCTGCGTTCCTCATATCGGAGGTTACAATAGGGTTGATGTCTTCCCTATTTCCTATGACTGTAACCGCACCTGGGGTTCTGGGGTCTTTTTCGGGGGGTTCTCCTCTTGCGCCCGATTCACTCTTATAGATAAGACCAGGCTCGAACGAGGTCATAGTTTGCGTCATCAAAATAGAAGAAATTTTATTCAGTTGGTTGTAAATCTCTCGGTTGACTGAATAAATGCTTTCCCCTTGATGTTCCTCGGAATTATCGTCTAAGAACAACGACCCCGAAGGGACTTTGACGTATATACAGGGGACTTCTCCATAGTCGTGTGATTTTCTCTTGACTTGTTTCCCGCCGACTAGAACCGCATTTTCTTTTTTGCTCCATAAATCGTTGACCCTATCGCTGGTTCCGTATAAATTCAGACCATATTCCTGGTTTATATCCGAAACCCTGCGTTTCGTCTCATATCCGAGAAACTCAAGCCCTTCATCCCCGAAGTCATAAAACGTATATCTCGTATCCAACGGAAGAAGGTTAAAGTCTATCTTATTGCCATTATAAACAATAAGGTTTCTTGAACCTATACGACCTCTTAAACAGACGTGAAAGCAATTCCAGGGGTAAAGAGCCGTAAATCCTTTCTTTGTTAGAGAATCATCTATCTCCCAGAATACAGCGTTCAAGAAATCCTCTACATAGGTCGTGTCCCTATCGGTCATTCCCTTGCCTTCGACTACGGTCTGCTGATAGGCGGAACTTAAGACTGCAATGGCACGTTGACCGAACACGGCAGGGTCATTCAGAGTTACATTATGGATGCCTTTGGCTTCTTGATTATCAAGAGTCCTCATTATATAAGGTTCAAGTTGATAAAGATTCTTATCCTCATCCATCCGTTTGTATAACCGGTTCAAGTCGCTTTTATATGTTTCGTAATTAGTAAAATAATCCATAATTCACCTACATATAATACTTAACTCTGGGTCGTCCGCCCGCCTGCCCCGACTCGGAGAACAGAATCATCAAAGCATCCGCCCTATCGGGGCTTTTGAGACCTCTAAGTTTCATATCCTTCTTGGATTCTATAAACATTTTCCCGTTTTTATAATCATATTGAATCTCGGCGAGTTGTCCTTTAAGAACTTTGTCATCGGGAATTTGAATCTCTCCTGTCTCGAATCTTCTTGATAATAACCAATACTGTTCGGCTCGTAAATTCAAGAACCTTTCCGTATCTACGGCGTTGGCAGAGGGATTCCACTTCACAGCGGGGATACCCATATCTACGAGGTGAGAGATAATAGGAGCACCGATTCCTTGAGGTTCTATGTAGACCCTTAATGGAGAATCGTTCCTACACTCACGGACGATTCTACCCTCGGTGTAATTCGTATCCTGGTGAGACCACGACTTCATAGGGAAGACGTAGTTTCCTATTCTAGTAGCATAGACCGTCTCATCTCCACCCTCAAGAGAGATGTCCACAGATGCTACTTTTGACCCTTCGTGTGCGATTTCACGCCTGGTGGCGTTCTCTATATCGGAGATTCGGAATAAATTCCGTTCGCCCGCTTCGGGGAATTCACCGAGAACATAAATTTTAAATAATGAGGAACTCTCTCCCCATTCAATGAAACGTTCCCATACCCATTGAGGGTTGATTAGGTTAGGGTAGGGGAGAACTCCAACTTTATCCTTCCACTTATTCTGCCGTATGTCGTCTAAAGTAATGTTGAATTTTGTGAAGTTAGGAGTATCAAAAGCCGAAATCTGGATGGATTTGTAAATCGGGCTTAAATAAGCGTCTCTGAACCCTCCAACGGATTGAGTGGGGTTGGAGATAAGTAATTGTCTAACAAACCCCGAAGAAAGAGGGTTCTCCATAGCATTGTAAATCGTATCGGGAAGACCCGAAGCCTCGTCCCCTATCACAAGAACGTAGTCATTATGAAGACCCTGGAAACGTTCAGGCTGGTCGGTGGAGATTCCAATGGCAAACCAATCTCTATTTTCCTTATCCAAGTCCTTTAAGACAAGCTGAGTCTCGGTCAACTTCGCATTGAAGGGAACTTGAGAATGGGAATAGGCTTCAGCGATTTCCTTCCAGAGAATGGATTCAACTTGACGAAACGTGGGGGCTGTTGTAATGACCGTAGAGGGGCAGTAGTTAGCAAGAAACCACAATGCTATACGTCCTGCTGTAAAAGTCTTTCCTGATGCACTACAGGACGCCACAGCAGTACGAGGGTTCTTTAAGACGGACTCGCAGATGTCTTTTTGTTTACCCCAGAGTTTACACTTAAAAATCCCCTCTATCCATTTAACGTTATCTGTAAGTGCTATCTTGTTTAAGTATTCTACTTCTTCTTGCTCTGACATAATAAAAAAGTCGAATTTTATAAATATTATAGAAGGGGATATACTAGTCTATATCCCACCGTAAGATTAAGACCCACCGATAATTAAAAGAGTGAAACCTGGCGACTTATGTCGTGGTTTAGTGCCTTCTTACCCTTTTTAGTAGGGTAAATAGGCACTTTTTGTTAGGCTAAAGCTAAATAGGGTACGCACTATGTACATTATGTGCGGTTATAGTCAATAAGCAGGCATGATATGCCCATCTGCATCCAGTTCAGGGGGTTCCTTGATATGTTCTCCGTACTCGTGCTTGACCTGGCAGTACTCACAGAAGGGGAGTACCTTTAATGATTTAACCGGCTTCTCTAAATGATACAACCCATCCTTACCCTTAACCAGCCCGGGGATATTAGGTCTAACAGTGGGTCTAACAGGGTCTAACTTGTTAGACCTGCGTTTCCTCATATATTCCCGTTGATAATCCGTCTTGGCTTTCCCCTTCAGCACTATTTAACTCCCTTATTATCTGATTATAGGGCTTGACTCCGTGAGTAATATCGGCCTGAACCTTAGCTTTACCTCGTACCTGGTCTATAACATACATACAGGCCTGCAAAGACCTTTCAGGAATAGATTGTTTGCCTCGTATGACTGCTCCCAGTATCTCTATTGAAGGTAGAAAGAGTTCATTTAGTTTCTTATTACCTTCAGTGGTTAATAGAGTTGAGGGCTTCCTCCCCATTAGCCTTTTAGTTTTAGGAATATCCCCATTCAACGGAGTTATGTCTACATTCTCTCTATTTATATTTATCTTATTTTCTATCTTGTTTAGATTTAGTCTCTCGATAGTCTCTTCTAACATCTTGCCCTCAGGAACAGCATCAAGCTGTAGAGATAATAGATTGGTTTAGTCAATGGATTGGTTTGGCTACACTACTTTGGTTGTATAGGCTTTAACTGGGAAGGATTGGGCTAATACCAAACCATAGCCTACCCTATTTTCTAGCCTAGATTTGGACTACAGCGCGTCTCTTTACGGGTCAAGCAAGGGTTTGGGGATGCAACAGGCATAGAAGGGAAATAGTTCGGTTCAACCGAAGTATTAGTTTAATGGTTGTATGAGCAACAAGCAAAGCTCGTATAATAAACAACCTCGCCATCATCCGGTATCCCGGGGCGAGGTTTAATGAGTGATAATGTTAATATCTCCTCATATATATTATACCATACACCACCTAATTTAATTTGCAGTTCGCACTAAATAGGCGTGTAGCTTTGAGTTAGGCATTAAAATATATTTATTATTGTTAATCAAATTTATTGACAAGCGTCTAGTTTGGGTGTATATTGACAGTATCTTAAAAAGAAGGAGGCGAGAAAATGGACAGCTTAAGAGTTATCAGATCGAGAAATCTATGCGAACTCACTAGGCAAGGTTTCAGTATCGATGAAGCCTTAGAACTCCAAAGGATTAGCCATTCACTACATACACTCGACGAGAATGAGTGTAATTACGGGCTAACCCATAGGCAAGAGACCCGCCAAACAAACCTAGAGAAGAAGGCTAATGAGATTGCTATATCTCATAAGCTAAACGCCTACCACCAAGGCGACCCACGAGGCTGGAGTCTCTATATCATCCATACTGGTGAAGAGGATTACACTAAAGGCATTGCAGTTTGCCCTCACTAGCTGAGCAAGCCCCTACGGGGGCTTAAAGCGCAAGGCTGGTTGCAAGCCCAGCCAATAAAGGAGGGAAGGGAAAATGGTTAGGTTAGATAGATACACAAAAGAAGAAATGGTTAAAACCGCCGAATACTGGGAAACCGAATCTAAACGAGAGGATTTAGCAAAGGGTTATAGAGCTATGGCAAAACGACAAGCTAAGGCGTGGTGGGATAATGCAAAGAATCCAGCACTATATGAGCCATATACCGAATCAGGCATAGACCAAGAGTGGCAAGACCGAATGAATCAGGAGGTTAGATTCAAATGAAAAACTATGATAATGCAAGAGATTATAAAATTGACCATACACAAGAAATAGCTAAATATCTAACATACTACTTCAAAATTGTATGGCAAAAAGCAGGATTAAATTGGACTAACGACAATGAAGCTGAAATGCAGACACTGGCAGAATACATAACAGAGTCCTGACCTTATAAGGTCTAATAAAGGAGGGAAGGGAAAATGAAATACGATAGAGCAAATCTTGAGGATACATTAAGAGTAGCTAAAATACTGGCTCTTAAATCAAATAAGCCAAAATATGTATTTGCTACAGGAGATGGCTATAAAATAGACCACCAAATACCGCCATTCTCAATTAAATATTATAGCGTCAAACCAGTATGTTGGACTTGTATGCAATTATTATTTAATAGGTAGAAAATAAGAAAAGATTGGAGGGAATATACTATGAAGACTTGGAACATAACGCCAGTAGAAGTAAAGTCCTGCGAGAATTGTGTCTGGTCTGCCCCTATCAACTGTAGAATGTGTAAAGCAGATAGAGAAGAGAATGTACTATTTCTAACCAAAGACCAGCATCGTGAATGCCATAGCTATGCTTTAACAGAACTAGCCGAGATATTAGGCACGGTATCTTTATACAAGTTACACCCAAAGAAAACTTTAATACAAAGGATATTAGGGAGGTAAATTAGATGGTTTATACTTTTGGGAAATGGATTTATACTTGTCCTGAATGTGGTGGGTATATGGGTTGGTCGGCAAACGGGAAACCATTAAAACATTGGCTTTGCCCTAACTGTCGTTTAAGAGTAGATGTAAAAGCAACGCCAGATATCTTCTCTAAAGAGGAGAGTAGAATAGATTACACTTGAGGTATGTAGGAGGGTAATATGAGAGAAATAAAATTCAAGCAACCTAATTTTACCAAAGACGGCAAATTCCAAATCTGGCATTATTGGGGGTTTTTATCAGACGGCAGATTTGACGGCATACAAACAGGAACAATGCCAATAGGAAAGGCGAGGGAAGTTAGCCAACAATACACAGGCTTAAAAGATAAGAATGGTAAAGAGATATACGAAGGGGATATAGTTAAACGGGGAGGAAAGGGTTTTCGGGAGGAACAGGTTTACGAAATAAGGTATGGTATAGGAACAGTAGATGCCTCTGACTATGAAGGGTATGCTATATTAGTAATAGGATTTTTTCTTGCTAATAAATATTATGATGATTTAATATCTAAAAAAGCTGATGGCTGGGGTGGTTATCCCGATTCACTAGCAAAACTATATAACGAACTTGAGGTCATTGGTAATATCTATGAAAATCCAGAGTTACTAAAATGAGAGACCTTTATTCGTGTAACCACTCAAGATACCCCGATGGTATCGTTCATAAGTTCGTCTGGTGTCGCTGTAATCACATTCTAGGACGTGGGATGATACGACCAGAGAAAGTTGACAATAGCGAAACTTTAGTGTATGCTATATGTCAGAACTGTAAAGATTTTCTATCGGAGAATGAAGATGTGCCCACTTAAACATTTACATGTATCGGCTTTTCCTGGTTATGACCGACAACTGTGTCCAGTATGTAGAAAGGTCTATATTCCAATTCTAAAAGAGGAGATAAAGGATGCGTATATTAAGGGATAAAACACTAGCCGAGATGACAAAGAAAGCCTGGGAGCAGGGGTTAAAGACAGGAAATGATAGCGGGTATTTGAAAGGCTATCAACAATGTATGAGAAATCAAACTCAAGTTAAAATAGAGCAACAGGTAGAGGAAATAATAAAGAAGGAGAACTTTGGTGGATAACCTAATTATACTTATCTACGATGCTGTGATGGAGTTTTCCCCTGATGAGTGCGATAGGTGCGGGGCTAAAGTCAAACCAGACATAGACTTTGACGACATAAAGAGGTGGTTATGGAAATATAAGGGTATCAATAAAGAGTTACTAATAAAATGCGGAGTGATAGGAGGATAAAATGTTATATACAACATTCAGATTAGCTAAAGATGCCAATGCCTGTATTGATTCCTATAGGAAAATGGGGCGTGAATTAGGAATTATAAAATATGGTAAGGATACTCCTATTCCCCTAACTAAAGTTCTTGAAGTCTGTAGGTTAAATGACGCACTATGGACGCTCAGATGTGCAACGGACCAACCTGCCGCCGATAAATTAGCACGGATATTCGCCTGTGATTGTGCGTGGCGAGTTTTACCGCTCTACGAAAAGCAATACCCCAATGATAAACGGATACGGGATTGTATTGAAACCACACGCCGATTTTTAATAGGCGAAGCATCCAAAGAAGAATTAGAGTCGGCGGAGTCGGCGGCGAGGTCGGCGGC
>Ga0265297_10002092_pt1 | contig 42609 bp, 42 predicted proteins | sample Munlanlwell13791_FD_192502 | JGI IMG/M metagenome (GOLD analysis project Ga0265297, IMG submission 192502) | Leachate microbial communities from a municipal landfill in Southern Ontario, Canada - Leachate well 137-91 | ecosystem: Engineered > Solid waste > Landfill > Unclassified | place... | reverse complement strand
TCCTGTTGTTACAAGATTTTCATTAGAAAAACTTATTTCTCCTGTGTTACTTGAAATAATTGCTCCATTAATATTGATGTTATCTATTCCTAATTCTCCTGCTGTTATTTTTCCAGTTGTTGTAATTGGTGGAACAGATAAACTTGCACCATCAATAGTTAATCCACCTGCTCCGTCGGTTGAAAATGATGTCATATCTGAATTAAAATAATAATGTTCATTTGCATAAATAGAATCTTGAGATGTTATTGTTCCGAGAGCATTAATACCTCCTGTTAAATCAACATCAACGCCGTATATTGTTCCTAAAGACGCAAAATCATAACTTTGAATATAATTTGCCATTGTTATAAACCCTTGCTCAAGATTAACTTCATTTCCATTACCATCAATATCATACAACCTTGCATAATTCCAATCAATTCCCATTTTTGCAGGACCTGTTTCTGTACTTGACCAAATCCCGTCGAGAGTTCCGATGTTGCCTGATTTTAGTGCGTAAGAAGAATTAGCAGTAGATATTCCAGTTAAATAACTTCCATCTCCCAAAATATAAGCACCTGTCAAATTTCCAGTTGCTAAAATATTTCCCGACGAATTAATATCTTGAACAAATAATCCAGTAACTCTCGACGCCAAACTTCCCAAATAACCAAAAAACCCTGTCCCTGTCGTTGTAATATTATAAGAAGTTAAGTCAACATTTGAACTAAATTCCACACCAGAAACAGAAACATTTTGTGCTCTAAATGCATACGGCGACGAAGTCAAATTTATTCTCGGCGTCATCTCATCATCACTTCCAACTTTCACACCTAAAAAATAATCTTCATCAAAATTCAAATTAACATCTTGTAAAATATAATTATAAATTCCATTTGAATCAGTTGTAACATCCACACTACCAGAAGTCCATTCTTCATTTCCAGCAGTAGATGCATCATAAATTCTAAAAACAAAAGTATAAGTTCCTTCCAACGCAACACCAGTATCATCTGTTAATTTTCCTTGAACAGAAATATCTTGAGGAATTGCACTAACAAAACTAATCGTCGACAAAAAAATCATCGCGAATAATAAAACATTCAATCCTCTTTTCATATTATTTTTTATCATCTTCTATATTTAAATATTTGTCTACTAAATAACAAACTACTTTTATTTTTATTATATATCATTTTACTTGTTTATGTAATTAATTATTAACAAATTTAATCATATCCTCCTTCAACATTTTCAATCATCTTTTTTCTTTTTTCCTTAAATTTTTCAGGAACATCTAAAAAATTATCTTCAATTAAAACATCTTCTCCAGTTTTTTCTTCTAATTCTTTTCGTGCATTTCCAGCAACCTCTCCGCCCTGCCTTGCAACGATTTTATTTTCTTCAAAACCCCTAACATCATTCACTTTAGCAATTCTTGTAGTAGCTGCTTCCCCAAGCATAGAAAATATTAATTCCAAATCATCCATATGATCTCTTAAATTTTCTCTTTTTAATTTTTTAAATTCCTTATATTCTTCAACTGTTTTTCCAAAAGTCGCCTTGCTAATTTCATTAGTTAAAATTGCAAATTCTACTTCTTCTTTAATCCCCCTATTTTTCCACTCATCTGTTAATTCTTGTCTTATAGCGATTCCCCTTAATCTCTTCTCAATCCAAGATTTAGAATATCCTTTTTTCTCGTAAAGATCTTTCATTCTCTCTTGCGCTAGTTCAGGATTTTCTATTTCCTGGACCCTTTCATAACCAATACGAGCAAGCCATTTCTTAAATGGCTCTGCTTTTTTAGAAGGAATTGATTGTATTATTCTAAAAATTCCTTCTGTATCTGCACAATCTGTTTCATATTCCTTACCATCTCCAGACATTAATTTCAGTTGTCGACAAAATGTCGATAACTCAATTTCACTAGTATCTTGTTCCCTCTTCTTTAACCTATACCAATAATCATTAGGGTCAGTACTTTCTGTCAACACCCCAACTATATCTACAACAGAAAAAAACCATTTATTATTAATTAATTTTCTTCTTATTGCCTTTCCCTTAAATAATGCTATATGCGTGTCTTCTTTTTCTTCAACCATAATAATTATCACAAATAATTTTCACCATAACCCCCTTGTAGTTTTAAATTTCCAACATTATCAAAAAACGCAACCAAATTATCAGTAGAATTATAAATTTCAAAATTAGAAGAAGTCCTTCCACTTAAATCAGAATTTCTTGAAACAGCACCTTTCAAATATAAATCCCCACCAGACGAAAAATAAGCAATTGTCGTCGACGAAGAATTTTGAATTACAAAAGAATTTGCAGGAGCAATTAAAGATTCTTGACTTGCAGAAATTGTTCCTTTTAAATATAATTCACCTTTGTCGTCGATAAATGCAACTTCGTTTCCAGAAGAATTTGTAATTGAAAATCTATTCAAACTTGGCTCACCAACAATAGGTGCAGTTGAAACACTAAAAACAATTTCCTCACTTGCATTTAAATTAGCAGAATAATCTTGAGCATAAGCACTAAAAGTATGAGTTCCTTCTGCAAGTGTTTCTGTATGAGAAATTGCAGTCGCATTATACAAACCCAAAACTTCGTCAGCAGATAAACTTCTATTAAATATCATAACTTCGTCTAAACTTCCATTAAATGGATACCAAGTAGCAGTTCTTCTATTTCCAATATGAAGGGTTTGTGATTGTGGACTTGATACAATTCCTCCATCTCCTAAACTAAAATCATTAGTATAATGAGAAGCTCCATTTTTATAAACAGTAAGTCTTGTTTTATTATAAGTAATCACAACATGAGTCCAAGTATCTGCAACTAATCCAAGAGCAGCATATTTTCTTACAATAGTTGTTCCATTTCCAAGTTCAATATCAAAATTTCCATCTCTCATTATAAATGCATAATCAGTTTTATAAGTTGCACTTTGCCATCTTTTTTTATCTAAAACACCATACCATCCAGAAGAAGGATTAGGCAAGTTCATCCAAACAGACATTGTAATTTCTCCGTCGACATTAGGACTCCCTGCCTCAATATAGCTTTGACTTCCATCAAAATAAAATCCATCTCCAAATTTTCCAGAAGAAGTTTGTGTAGCAGTTCCAGTTATTGTTCCATTATAGATTCCAAAATAATCAGTTGGATTTCCACTTCCTTCAACATCATCCATTCTCCACCAAGAAACTAATGAATTATCTAAATTAGGAACAATCATTTCATTTCCAGGATTATCAGTTGAAACATTTATTAAAACTTCAGAAGAATCATAAGTTGTATTTTCAGGAGAATAAATATTTAACACAGGTGCAGTGGTATCTAAGTCAACTTCAACAGAAGCTAATCCAACATTTCCAAATTCATCAGAAGCATAAGCAGTAATATTGTTTACTCCTTCTGACAATAAATCTACATCAACAGTTGTTTGCAATCTATTCACAGTCGCATTGTATAAACCCAAAACTTCATCAGCTGACAAACTTCTATTGAAAATCATAACTTCGTCGATTGAGCCGTTGAGATATTGATATTTATTAGCACCTTCATCATCAACCCCTAAAGAAATTCTGTATCCATCAGGAATATCAGCAAAAGAATGTTTTGCATTACATGTACCCAAAGAAGCCCCATCAATATAAATAGTTGTTAAATTATTTAAATCATCATTGATTGTTAAAACCAAATGGTGCCAATCAGTAGTTGTAGCCAAAATCTTATCACAAAAATCATTGGTTGTCCCATCAATAATTGGATACCATCTAATAACATTTGTAGCAAGATAGTCTACTCTCGGTCTGTTATTTGCATTTAAGTAATAAAAACTTGCAATAGTTTCTGCTCCAGCTAAATCATTTCTTTTAAACCATATAGAAATAGACATGTTTCCATTATTAGTATTATTAAAAGAATAACTTGAAGGGATGTTTATATAACTATTAGCCCCATCAAACTCAAAAGCATCTCCGAATTTACCTTCATCAGTCTGCACAGCATCAATAATATCTCCATTATTTTCTCCAATATAATCTACCAAAACAGGATACCCCAAAGTTTCCCCATCAAGAGATTCAACATCATCCATTCTCCACCAAGAAACTAAACCAGTATCAATAAATCCAAAAGTATCTCCACCAGAATCATCAGATACTGAAGCATTAAATACAAAATCTTCAGAAAGTTCAGTTCCATTTGTTGGAGTATCAATAGTTATTGTTGGTGCAGTTGCGTCAATACTAACACTTCTTTCTTCTGTTTCATTAACATTTCCAACAGCATCAACAGCATAACCAGTAAAAGTATGAGTTCCTTCTGCAAGTGAAGTAAAATTATTATAATATTGATTTGCACTTGCATTATATAACGCGAGAATTTCATCAGCAGATAAACTTCTGTTAAATACCAAGACTTCGTCGATTGTGCCATTCCATTCATCAGTTCCATCATATTCCGCACCAATAACACCTGCTGTAGAAGTTGCAGCTACTGAAGAAATTGCAAAAGGATTACTAGTCCTTTCTAATACTCCATTAACATAAATTTTAGAATCAGTTCCATTATAAACACCGACTAAATGAGTCCAATCAGAAGAACAAACAGAAGTTGAAGACACACTAGGAAAATTTGCATTATTATCATAAACACCAAAATACCAAACATTTGATGAATCTATTCTTGTTAACATAGAACCTGCTGAACCAGAAGTATCATCATAAATATAATTTCTTGCATCTCCTGTTGCACCTGCAAATTTTACCCAAGTAGAAATTGTAACTTCAGAATAATCAGAAGTATCAAACATTAATGAAAGATAATCCCCCTCTCCATCAAATTCAAAACCCTTCCCAAAATAACCAGAATCAGTTTGGGCAGCATTTCCATAAGCTGTTCCATTATTTTTATAAGATGATAAATCTAACACATTACTTCCTTCAACATCATCCATTCTCCACCAACCAATTAAAGATTTATCAAAATCAACAAATGTATAATGTTCTGAATCATCAGATGAAGAAACATTTACAATAATACTATCTTCTCCTTGTGTTGAACCACCTTCAGGGGTATTTCCAATAAATTCAATTTGCGGTGCTGTTTCATCTCCAACAACTTCATAAGAAGTATTTAATACAAAAGTACTATCATTTAACAACGGAGTATAAAATCCATAACTATCAGACAATAAAGTAAAATTCATAGTTAAATTCGTCGACGCAGGAGAAATTTCATAAACATTTCCAGAAGAACTTAAATTTTGTTCAGCAGTTGAAAACCAACTTCCATTATAATAATCCAACCCCAAACTAATATTTGTATTTAACAAATTCTCAAAAACAGAACTTACATTAATTTGGTTATCTCCAGAAGTAATCGCAGTCTGATTTGTATCCAAACTTCCAAAAGAAACAAATCTTTCAGATTGATTATTGTAAATTGCAGAAATCTGTTCAGGAGTTAATGAAGTATTAAATACCATAACTTCGTCGATTGAACCATTAAGAAAATTTGAATTAAAAGTATTAGTTGTTCCAATCATATTTCCTGAAGTAGAAGAACTTAATCCCTCTCCAATTGTATCTGTGGTGTTTGCTTCATTAACCCCATTTAAATAAACAATATTTTTTCCAAGTTCATTATCAAAAATACCTACAAAATGATGCCAATTATTATCATTAACACTTGTTGTTGTTTTTGTTGTTGTTTTTATACTTCCAGTAGAATTCCAAACTCTCCACCACATTTTATTATCTGTAGCACTATAATAAATATAAAACCTACTTCCAAATCTAATAGCATATCCCGTAGCAGCATCGGAAGGTATTTTAAACCATAAAGAAACAGTAGTGCTATTTCCAATATAATCTCCACTTACAGAAACATAATCCCCAGCCCCATCAAAATGAACACAACCACCATACAAACAGGCAGTATTATTTACAACAGCCTGATTATAACTTGTTCCATCATTCCCATAATTAGAAAAATCATAAATTGTAGTGGTCGCAGTATTTTCCAAGTCAGCATCAAAATTCCAATATCCAACCAAAGAATCATAAGGTGCTGATGAACTAATTCCTAAATGATAATAATTCCCATCCTTAACAACATCTCCCAAAGTAACTCCTGTCGTCGACAAAACAATTTCATAAGTTTGCACAGACAAGTGCGGAACAATCCACTCAACATAATCAACAAAACCATCTTCATCCAAATCATACGCAGTATAATTTGCCTCAACCTTGTTTCCTTCAGGAACTGAAACATTTTCAACATCCAACAAATTCTCAACTTCTTCATTCAACAAATTTCGTTCTTCTTCACTAATTGAATATCCCTGAACAACCTTTCCAGTAATCATCCCACCAGTAATCAAATCAGCGTCGACAATTTCAGTTTCATTTGTTTCCTCAACTTCTTCACTAACTTCATCAACAGCACCCTCAACACTTTCATTTAAAACTTCTTCAATAATCGCTTCACTAACTTCCTCACCAACAACTTCTTCTGTTTCTTCATTTTCATACCAATATAATTTCAACTTCGACAAATCATTCATAGAAATTTGTTCCATTCCAGCAACATCATAAATCAAAGTATAAGCCAAAATATCAGTATAACCAAATTCACTAGGTGCATGAACAACAATTCTCTTACCTAATTCATTAATTAAATTAGTTTCATTTGCAAGAGGAGCTTCTGTATAATATTCAACAGCAATTTCAGTTTCATTTTCAGTCAACAAAACCCCTTCAGCAACATCACTCAAATCAACAATTTTCTCGTCGGCAGTTTCAGAAATATCAGAAGAAATTTCATTTTCTAAAATAACATTTCCAGTAATATCAAATTTCTCAGAAATCCAATCCCACATCCTCGTGAAAATCCCTTTTTTCTTTTTAACATCTAAAGAAACCTGCCCAGTAATCAAACCACTAACAATTTCTTCTCTATCACTATTCTCAACAGCATCTTCATAATCTTCCAACTCTTGTTCAGCTTCTTCAACTTCAACACCAGTTTTAACAACAATATCCTCTGCATCCTTAGGAATTTCGACACTAACATTTTTATTAGAAGAATTCACCTTAACTTTTTTCATCCACTTCACAGGACGATTAATAACTGCCTTATACTGCAATGTCTCAACACTAACATTCGAAAGAGTAACATTCTCAATAATTTCTGTTTCATTCATCTCAGTGATATTTAATCCAGTCATATTTTCTAAATCAAATTCTGTTTCATTAATTCCAACGACCTCCCCAAACTCATCAATTTCCTTAACAATTTCCGCCAAAACAATATCATTATAAACTAATTTCAAAACAACATCACCTTCAACAGAAACAACCCCCACCGACGCCAATTCAATATCCAAACTATCTCCTTCATCAAGCAAATAATCCTCACCAAATCCTTCTTCAAAATCAGAATAATCACTCGAAACAACAACCTTATCGTCGGAAACTTCAATATCTAAAAATAAATAATCTACATTAACATTTTCCAAATAAATCGAGCCGGTCTTCAACCTCGCAGTTTGTTCAACAAGATTATACTCAAAATCATTATCCCTTGAAACAACACCTTCAACTTCAAATTCATCAACACCAATAATTTCTCCAGTAATAATGGTTTCAGGTTCTTCCGCAGGTTCTTCTTCAACTTCATTTTCTGCAACTTCTTCAGGAATTTCCTCGACAATTTCTTCTGGTTGTTCTACAATTTCTTCTTGCGTTTCTTCAACACTCTCATTTGTTTCAGGTTCTTCAACTTCTGTTTCATTTAATTCATCATCAATAATTTCTTCAGAATCATCTCCCCCAGAATCACCTGAATCTTCCGCAGGCGAAATCAATAAAGTAAAATGAATCTCTGGATAAATTTCTTTTTTACCAGCAAAACCAAAACCTTCACCACTTCCAGAAACAGATTTTCCCTCGACAAAATAAGTTCCGTTAGAATTCATACTAACCAAATCAGAAAGCAAATATTCTCTTGTCTCGCCAAGTTGTTCTACAACAATCTTAGAACCCGCGGGAATTAATTCTCCTTTTTTCAAACCAATACTTAACATCTCTGACGACTCCTCACCAAACAAAAATTCTCTTACATTCAAATGTGCCTTTCCAGTCATTGTTCCTGAATCAGAAAAAAAATCGCCAAAAGAAATAACTGCCCCCGAGAGAAAACTTTCTGTATTGCCAAAAGAGTCACCAACAAAACTCGAAAAATCTTCTGAAAAAGTTGTGGTATAAATAACAATATTAAACAAAACTAAAAAACCAATAATTAAAAAAACACTTTTCTTTGAAAAAATCTTTTGTTCATCCTTCTTTCCAAGATATCTTTTTTTTACATTTCCATCATTATCTCGATAACTTTCATAAATATACGGCCCATAATTTTTCCCTTTTTTTCTCACAACTCTTTTATAACTCATAATAAGAATTTGTAGAATAACTACTTTATAAATTTTCTCTAAATGAAATTTATTATAACAAATCTTTGATTTTACTTTATAGATATTCCTGCGCCGACGAAAAATAAAAAGAGCCTAAAAAATGAAAACAGCAAGGTATTTAAATCAACTTTTTTTCTCAATAATATGAACAAAGGAAGAAAAGCATCTGGTGGAAAATACACAAAACCCAACCAAGCAAGAAAATATGAAAGAAAAAGACAATCAAGAATTGTAAAACTCGGCGACAAAAAAACAAAAACAATTCGGACAATGGGCGGAAAAGAAAAAATTGTCTCGCTATCGAATAATTTCGCGAACATAGTTTCAAAAGGAAAATCAAAAAAAGCAAAAATAAAAAATGTTCTAGAAACACCATCAAATCGTTTTCTTGCTCGTCAAAATATTCTTGTAAAAGGAGCAATAATTGAAACAGAATTAGGAAAAGCAAAAATCACAAATCGTCCATCGCAAGAAAGCACAATAAATGCAGTAATCATAGAAAATTAAAATGAAACAAAAAGGAAATTTCGTCAGAGTAAAATGCAGTAAATGCAAAAATTCACAAATCATATTTGGAAAAGCATCTACAAAAGTAAAATGCTTAAATTGCGACACAACAATCGCAGTTCCAAAAGGTGGAAAAGCAGGTATCAGAGCAAGAGTTGAAGAAGTTCTAAATTAAAAAATCAAAATTCGCCAACGACGCCCAATAAAAAGTCGAGGAAAAAATATTGGAAAAATTTTAGCAGAATATTTGCGAACCGCTATCAAATTAAAATTGCGGTTCGCCAATCAAGGGCGTTTGGGTGGGCGGGGCTAAAATTTTTTTCCACCCCAAAAATCATCACCAAAAAAAATTATCAAAAAAACCCATTCCAATTCTGTTAAAAACCCGTCATCACATCAATAAAATCGTCGACGCCGTCGTCAGTAGCGGTGGTGGGCGTCGCCAAAATCAAAACAACCTTCATTGTTTTTCTTCTAAAGAATCTTCTAAAATCATTTCACCATAAGTTCCATCAAAACCAGGACGAACTTTTATTTTCCCGTCGCGATTTCTCAAAATCAAATCAACAGTTTTTTCATCCAAAATTTTCAAAAGTTTTTCTTTTTCAACAACAAGCAAAATATTAAGTTCATTTCCAAATCCTTCAATTAATTTATTATAAACTTCCCAAACTTTTTTTGTATTCATTCCAGCTTTTAACGACGCAGACAAAATTTCGTGCAAAGGTAAAATTTCAAAATTAATTTTTTTATTTTCAATTTTTCCGTCGGGAAAATCTGCTAATTCCAAAACACGATAATCAACCCCAACAGTTAACAACTTTTTACAAACAGGGCAAATTCCATTTAATCTTCTAGTTTCTTCTGGCGAACAAGAAAAATTACAATTTCTGTGCCCGTCAAAATGATACATTCCATAAGCAGGATTAACTTCAATAGTTCCAAGAACTTTATTTTCTCTTATTTGTTTTAAAATTTCATCATAATTTTCAACAGAAGAAAAAATAGTTGCTTCTCTCCCCAACCTCCACGGCCAAAACGAATGAGAATCAGAAAAACTCAAAATAGTTTTATTATTAATTTCTTTTATTCTCAAATTCATTTTCGGCGTCGAAGAAATTCCAGTTTCAATTCCATAAATATTTTCAAACTGCGAACCAAAAGCCTCTGCCAAAGAATCAAAACCACTTTTGCTTCCCAAAACCCCAAACCACGGCGTCCAAATGTGTGCAGGAATAATTTCAATTTTCTCGTCAATAGATTTCATTTTCGCAACAAAATCTTCGCACGAAATTTTAAAAATCGGCCGCCCGTCATAATCTCTCCGCCCTTTTGTATCAAGCCAAGAATTAATTTTATCAACAGCTTCAAACGACGGAGATAAAATAACTAAATGAACCCGCCGCCCTTTTTCTTGAGTATACATCAAAGAAATCTCTCCAGTCAACAAAAATCTAAAACCACTTTTTGTATAAAAAATCCCATTTCTTTCTTCTAAATTTTCTTTTAATTCTTTTAACCAAACTTCGTGTGTAAAATCTCCAGTTCCCAACAAATCAATTCCCTTAACCCGTGCCCACTTTTCTAAATTTTCTAAATTCAAATCTTTAGAACAAGCCCGCGAAAACCGCGAATGAATATGCAAGTCAGCGAAATATAATTTCTCACCTTTAATTTCAATCATAAAAATCTTTAATAACTACTTTTAATAAATGTATCTAAGAAAAAATACTAAATAATTTAATTTGATTTTCACAAACTATTGGAAAACCCAATGCACAAAAAAGGGTGGGCGAACAATTTGCTCGTGATTACATTCCCCTACGAAACGAGCGAGCAAATTGTGAGGTTTTGCCGAAGGCAAAATTCAAGTGGGAATTGTGAAAATCAAAACTAAATAGTAAATTACAAAGCCCCCATAGTTTACGAGCAAAACGCTTTTGACAATGATTAAAAAATAGCAAATGCATTTTGTGAGAAGAGCAAAACGCTTTTGACAATTACAAAGGCAAATAGTTCAGCCAGGATAGAATACAGGTTTGCGGTGAGTGATTCGCTTTTGACAAGTGAATAATAAATAACAAATGCAAATCGCGAAAAATCTGTGACCAGGGTTCAAATCCCTGTTTGCCTATACAAAAGCATTTTGCGAGCAGGATAGAACACAGCGTTGCGGTTCAAAAAAATAAAAGCAAAATCGCTGAAATCGGAGTTCGATTCTTCGCCGGGGCACTTAACTTAAAGATTTAAGAAAGAAAAAGAAAAAAACATTAGGTTATTTGAAAAGTGAATAAACATTCAGAGTATTTTTAACAATAAATGATTTATTCTACCCCAATGCATATATAAACGGAGATAATGCACTACTTTGACCAAAGATAATTAATGCCCCCGCTAGAATTATTAAAATTATTATAGGTAAAAGCCACCATTTTTTTCTGACTTTTAAATAATCCCAAACTTCAACAATTAAACTTCTATTTCCTTGCATTTGAAAATAATCTCTTTATTATTTATAAATTTAACGAACTCTTTTCCAAATTTTAATCTTTTGCTAATTCTTCACTATCCCACATATCTTTTGGATTATCTTCTCTTTTAACTAAAAATCTCCCAACCACTAAGTAATCTATCCCCGTCCCCATCATACATCTATAAGCGTCTCTTGGTGAACAAACAATTGGTTCTCCCCGGATATTAAAAGAAGTGTTAATTAAAATAGGAATCTTACTTAATTTACCAAATTCTTTTATTAAATCATAATAAAGAGAATTATCATTTCTCCGTATAGTTTGAAGTCTTCCGCTCCCATCAACATGAGTGACTGCAGGAATTTTCTTATGCCATTCTTTTTTTATTGGATAAACCATTAACATAAAATCTGTTGGTCTTGGAATTGGATCATCACAATCAAAATACTTTAATGCGTCATCTTCACATACGACAGGTGCAAAAGGTCTAAATTTTTCTCTATGTTTTACTTTTAAATTTAATATTTCCTGCATTTTTGGGTTTGTTGGATTAGATAAAATACTTCTACTACCTAATGCTCTTGGTCCCCATTCCATTCCGCCCTGAAACCATCCAATTACATTATTTTCAAAGATAAGTTTAGACACAGATTTAACAAGTTCTTTTTCATCCTTAAATTCTGAAAACTTAATGAAATTATCTTTTAAAAATTTCTTTATTCCATTATCAGAATATTTAGGTCCTAAATAAGGATTATCAAGGACATATTCTCTTTTTTTATTTAATAATGCATTCCAAACAAAAAGAGCTGCACCCATACTTGTTCCACCATCTCCTGGATCAGGCTGGCACCAAATCTTTTTGAATGACGAATTTCTTAATATTTTTCCATTAGCAACACTATTTAATGCACAACCCCCGGCAATAACTAAATTATCACATTTAGTCTGTTTATGGACATAGTCTACAATCTTAAATAATGCATCTTCATAAACTAACTGTAAAGCAGCAGCAACATCTTTATGTCTTTGCGTAATTTCTTCTTCAGGGTTTCTTATTGGTCCATCTAAAAGGGAACATAATTTTTTTGAAGGCATTTTGTTTTTATAAGAATAAGTAAAATAATCCATATTTAGTTTATAACTTCCATCATCTTTTATTTCAATAACTTTTTTTAGTTTCTTATAGTAAGGGTTAGCATCTCTATTTGTATTCCCATAAGGGCTTAATCCCATAACCTTATATTCTGAATTATTAACACTAAACCCTAAATAAGCAGTAATTGCCGAATACAATAACCCCAAAGAATGTGGGAAATTTATATGTTTTTGTAATGTTACTTTATTTTCTTTCCCTATTCCATAAGAAGTAGTCGTCCATTCACCGACCCCATCAATAGTTATAATTGCAGATTCTTTAAATGGACTTGGAAAAAAGGATCCTGCTGCATGAGCCATATGATGTTCAACAAATAAAACATTTTTTTTGTATTTTAATTTTTTTCTAATAGCTTTTAATATTCTTAATTTTTCATTAAACCAAGAAGGCATATTTGAAAGAAATATCCTGTAACTTTTTGGAAAATATTGTAAATGTTGATACAACAACCTTTCGAATTTTAATAAGGGTTTTTCATAAAAAGCAATATAATCTATATCTTCAATCTTTAAATTCTGACTTTTAAGACAATATTCTACTGAATGGACGGGGAAAGAAGTATCATGTTTTTTTCTTGTAAATCTCTCTTCTTGTGCCGCTGCAACTATTCTCCCATCTTTTAATAAAGCTACTGAAGAGTCATGATAATAACACGATATTCCTAAAATATTCATTTCAAAATTGCCTATAATACTCATTAAATGGTTGAGTAGTTAAATTTAGTTCCTCCCAATAACTCTCTTTCTTAATTTTATCATCTATAAAATTTTTTCCAAAAACCTTCGCAAAAATTGATGTCAAACCAAATCCTATAAAATAAACAATAGACAATAATAATAAGTTTATGATGGCCGAAATATATTTTCCAAACATCTTACTTCCCTCCATAAAATCATCAACCATTTGTTTTAATTTAACCATTTTTTTATTAAGCCCCCTAAAATCAATATGCATATGCTAATCAAAATAGCATTTATGAGAGTCACAGAAAATTTAAAATTTAAAATAAAAAATAATATTGTAGTGAAAACCAAGTAAGTAAATAAAAATCCAAGGAATTTTAATGTTTTCATAATTAACCCAATTAAAATTAGTTTAAAAGTTTATCTTCTAAAATTTTAGATAAACAACAATCTTTTAAAACATAGAATTTCTATCTATATCTGAAATGAAAAAGAAATTAAAAATAGTGCTCACCTACAGCACAATTATCTTTGTTACTCTGGCTATCGGTTTAACCTTTTTTGAATACCTTAATTATAAAAAAATATCTTCAGTAGAATATTCTTATGTTTGGCCACCAAATTTTGGTTATATATTTAATCCAGATCCAAATATCTTTAATGGAATAAACGGAGAATCTCAATTTACAATAAATAGTTTAGGTTATAGGGGTGAAAAAATTAAAAATCCTAGTGAGGAATATAGAATTTTAATTATTGGGGGGAGCACTTCTGAATGTTTGTATTTAGATGACAAAGAAACATGGCCCCATCTTTTAATGCAAAAATTAAATAAAACTATTGATAATAAAAAAGTTATTACAATGAATATAGGAAAAAGTGGACATGGTCTCCGGAATAATCTTCTCGCATTAAAATATCTTCCAGACTACTACGAACCAGATTTAATTATTATTTTAACTGGCGCGAATGATGTGCTATTTAGATTAAGTAGAAAAGATAATTGGCAACCTTTTGATGAAAATGAATATGATAGAACTGAGAGTTATACTTTTAGTGTTACTTCAAAATATTCTTGGAAATCAACAATAATTTATAATCTATATAAAATTATAATGCTAAAATCTAAAAATATTAGTCCTCAAGATGGAATTGGAGAAACACTCGTCGAGAATAGATTAAAAAGACAAAATGCAGAAAACTGGATAACTGAAATTCCTGATCTCACTCTTGCTTTAGAAGATTATAAAAAAATTTTAGAGAGAGTTATTAAATTATCTAAAGAAAAAAATAGTAAACTAATTTACATTACGCAACCTTATCTATACAAAAATAATATGACTGAAAAAGAAGAAGCAAGTCTTTGGATGACTTATGATTTTGGGGAGATTTATTACCCTATTGAAACAATGATATATTCCACAGAAGAGTTCAATAAAAAAACTTTAGAAGTATGTGAAGAACATCAAGAAATATTTTGTATTGACCTTGAAAAAAAAGTCCCAAAAACTCTTAATTATATGTATGATGATATGCACTTTAATGAAAATGGGGCAATGTTTGTAGCTAAAGAAATTTCATTATTTATAAAAAATAATATAGAGAATTTTAATTGATTAATTCTTTAAATTGGGTTTCCTAAATAAAAGTTCGAAAATAAAAAGAAATTAACTTATTATAATTCTATTAGTTATAAAATAAATATCTCGCACCAAAAATTTAAGAAAAAATATAATTCTAACTCGCCAGAGCATCAAAATAATCAACTTATATTTTTAGTTATTCCAATCCAGAAAAATTTTTATTATCCAAATATTTTTCTAAAAAATTTCATTAAAAATGATTCTTCTCGGTCTGATAAAATTACTTCTCCAGTAATTACACTCTCTCCTTCAGAATCTCCTTCATTAGAATCAACAGCAGGTGCAACATCATTTGTTCCTTCTACACCCGGGTCTGCACTTCCATCACCACAATCAACACCGTCGCCACAATCTCCGCCTTCAATCACATCATCATCATAAGTATCATCAATAACATCTCCAGGAGAATCCCCAGAAGTTCCAGGTGCATAATCCTCTCCTTCATTTTCAACAATTTCATCTTCAACATTTCCACCAGACTCAATATCTGTTTTAATTTCAGGACTCAATCCCTCATTCCCACCCCCATCACCTTTAGCAACATAAACACCATCTTCTAAATCTGCTTTATCAATATTTTTAGCAATGTCCATTTTAACAACCCGCTCCGCAATATTATTTTGAATTTGGTTTATTTGTCCTTGAATCTCGGTAATTATTTCTTCTCCGTTTTCTCCAACCACCACAATTCTTACCATATTCTGCCCCGTCGATTCATTTTTTACAACTTCTCTCGTCAATGTTTGTCCTTCTTTTCCATCAACTTCAATAACCAATTCTGCAGTAAGTTGTGTTTTCTCTTCTTCTAACAAATAAGTTTCAAACTCATCAGAAAGATTTTCATAATTATTTACCTTATTTATTACTTCATCAACATTTGTTTTTACTTTCTCTGCATTATCCACAGAAACTTTTTCCTGAACAACCAAAAGTTTATTTCTTGCTCTTTCAAGATTTTTAGTTGCTTCATCATCTCCCACATTTTCTAAAGCAGAGTTAATTTCTTTTTCCCTTATTTCCAAAGCAAGATTAACTTTGTTCTCCCCAGACGAAAAAAATAATTTTACATTATCAGTAAATCTATTAAATCCGGAATAAGTTTGAGCTGAAACAATCGGAACAGTTACAAATAATAAAAATATTAAAAATAAAAATAATCCCTTCCTTTTTTCCATTAGATTTCTAATAAAACAGAATATAAAAATGTATCTTTAATCAGAAATAAACTTATTCAGAAAATTTATAAACTTCTAACAACTTAATTTAATATGGGTTTAATATCTGAATTCAAAGATTTCTTAAAAGAATACAGGGTTATTGGAATGGCCGTCGCTTTAATAATGGGATTAGCAGCAACAGCGTTAGTAAAATCTATTGTTGATAATTTAGTTATGCCTTTAGTAACTCCTTTTATCCCAAGCGGAGCATGGCAAACAGCAACATTTTCATTAGGCCCGATAGTTATTAGTTGGGGTGCACTTTTAGGAGCAATAATAAATTTTATAATAATTGCATTTGTAGTATTTCTAATTGCAAAATATGCTCTAAAAGAAGAAAAAGTTACTAAAAAATAAATTAAAAATTATTTTAAACAAAAAACATTACTCACTAAAAACTCTGCAAAAACAAATAAAACATAAAATATAATTAAAAGAACACCTTCCCATTTATTCAAAGACTTTTCAGATTTCATAAAAATAGTTACAAAAATTCCTGCCAAAAACATTGCAACTCCCGTAACATAAATATTATAAGGATTATAACTAAACGGAGAAATAACAGCAACTAATCCTAAAATGATTGTCGCGTCAGTAACTACTGTCCCGAGTATATCTCCCAAAGCCAATCCATCTCGATTATTTTTAACTGCCCTTATTGAAAATATTAATTCGGGAAGACAAGTACCAATAGCCAAAATAGTTATCCCAATTATGATTACCGGGAGATTAATATCCTGTGCAAAATTTACAGCAAATTTAACAGTAAAAAAAGCACCCAACAATAAAATTCCTAAACTCAATAAAAGCAATAAAAAATTCTTAAATACTGGCTCTTTTTTAGTATGATTAAACTTTTTACTAAATCTTTTGCTATCTTTGAATATTTTAAAAAAGAAAAAAATTCCTGCCAAAATTAAAATTAGTCCATCAATTCTTGAAAATTTACCATCAAATCCTAAAATTAGCGGGAGAACTAATAACCCAAGATAATATAAATTATTTCTCAAAATTTTACTTTCAACTTTAATACCATTATAAGAAAATAAAGAAACAATTCCAAAAACAAGAGTTAGGTCAGTAACATTCGAACCAAGTAAAGTTCCTAAACCTAATCCCGGTTCTCCTTTAATTGCAGAAATAATTGCAATTGTTGCTTCGGGAAGAACAGCAATCAAAGCAATAATAAAAAAACTAACTATAAACTCTGGGAGCTTCAAGAATTTAGCAATCTTTGAAGAATATTTTATTGAATACCCTGCACATTTTACCAATACAAACAAAGAAAGCAAAAACAAAATCAAATTAACAACAATCATTTTTAATCACCTAAAAAAATTAGACAACGTTCTTTAAAAATATTTAGTTGAAAATTAAAGAAGTATAATTTCATTCTACTTTTTCAGTGACCCAAGTTTGAAGAATAATAAAAATTATTGCAAGAATACTAATTATTCCTTTTATAGCAAGGAAAGAAACATTTTGAATATTAATTTGAGGCAAACTTAAAAGTCCTGCAATTATCGCAATACTCCCAATAATAATCATTGTAATTTTTCCTAAATAATCTGAATTTAAGCCCTTCCTTTTTATTGCTTTCAATTCTCTTAAACTTGTTTGTAAAATTAAACTTCCACCTAAAATAAAAAGCCAGACAGTTCCAACATAGGCAGACAAATCAATATAAAATAAACTCTGAAAAACAATATCTAAAAAACCAACAATACTAACCAACGAAAGTGCAATAACAAAACCATGAGATGCCCCGCTTCGTTTTGAAATATCCCGAACACCACCAACTTCTTTTTTCACAACCATACTCTAAATAAAAAAAATTCCTTTTTATATCTTTTGAATAAAATAAAATAATAAAATTAAAAGTAAAAAAGATAATTATCAATAAACCTACAACTCAATATCCTTCAAACCATCTGTCTCAACCATAAAAACAGTTTCACCGTCAGGCAAGTTTGGAGAATCAATTAATTTTGCAACTCTTGAATCTTTTTTTCCTCTTCTTAAATAAATTCTAAAAGTAGATGCGTGCCCCACAATATTTCCACCAATCGCTTTTGTTGGATCCCCAAACATTTGAGCAGGGTCAGACATAACTTGATTTGTAACATAAACAGCTAAATTACAACTCTCAGCAATCTTCATCAAATTATGCATATACCGATTCAACCTCTGTTGCCTATCTGCTAATTGTCCTCGCCCAGAAAATTCTGCCCGAAAATGTGCAGTCAAAGAATCAACAATAATTAATTTTATGGGTTCTCCATTTTTAACCATCTCAGCAACTTTATCTAACAATAACATTTGGTGGTCAGAATTAAAAGCCCGTGCAACAAAAATATTTTTCAAAACTTTTTCAGGATTTGCACCAATTCCTTCTGCAAACTGCCGAACTCTTTCAGGACGAAAAGTTCCTTCTGTATCAATATAAACAGCTTTTCCTTCAGCACCACCCTTATCTAAAGGAAGCTGCACACCAACTGAAAGAGATAAAGCTAACTGAGTTTTTCCAGAACCATAAGCCCCGAACGCCTCAGTTATTGCTTTTGTCTCTATACCTTTTCCACCCAAGAGATTATCTAAATTCTTACTTCCCGTCGTAATATGTCTGATTTCTTTTCTTTTTTCTGCAAATTCCAAAGCATCTGAAAAACCCAAATCCATCATTTGTCGAGCTGACTGAATTGCTTTTCGCGCAGCAGCTTCTCCCAAACCAGCAACTTCAGCAAGTTGTGGCGGAGTTAAAACAGCAATTCCCATTAAATCATAAATTCCAGCAGCTTCAAGTTTCGCAGCAGTTCCAGGCCCAACACCGGGCAAATCAGTTAATTGTTTTTCTTTTTTTTCTTCTTTATCTTTTGATTTTTTAGATTTTTTATCTTCTTCAACATCAGAACCAATTTCAGAATCCATTGCCTCTTTAATTTTCTCAGCATCTGTTTTAACCATAGACAAAAAATACACATTTCTTTTATAAAGATTTATGTGATTAAAAACAATCAATTCAAAAATATATCTCAACCAGCGTAAAGCCATTCGACTATTGCAGTCAGCAAAAGCCCAATCACAAATATCAGCATCCAACCAAGTACATCATCAAGACAAACCCCCTGCAATTTGTAGCTAATTAACCTTTATCAAATGATAACCTTCTCGTCAAGAGTAAACTCAAGGAAGCACCACCACTTCAAGTTTCATAAATTACTAATTGTCGTGGTTGAATTTTATGACTTAAAATAAATTTAAATGATGTGCTAATTAATCAGCGTGTGGCTCAACCTTCTGGTTGAGATAATTCAATAAGAATTTCAATTTAAATATTTTCCTAAAAATTCAAGCGCGACTCGCTTCGCGAGTATCTGTCAACACCACCCGACTACCGCAGCCAGCAAAAGCCCAATCACAAACACCAGCAACCAAACCAAGCACACCATCAAGACAAACCCCCCGCAACATCCCTTGATTTGGATACATTTGTCTTTTTCCATCAGAACCAAAAACAGGAAGTCCTCTTCCAAAATCAGTTTCATTAAATTTTCCATTTTGTTTTAATCTTTTATCATAAACTATTAAATCTCCAGCATCAGGCGAAATAGCATAATGAAATCCTAAATTTCTATCTGCTTCTAAACTTAATTTTGAAATTGGAACCAACGCAGGTTCTTTAGAAACAACACCTTTTAAACAACTTAAATCTTTTAAATTTTCATCAAACTTCATTAAACGACAAGCAAAATCTAAATCTCTTCCATTTAATCTTTTCCCAGAATAATCAACACCACCCAAACACAAAGAATCATAAGAATAAACTCCATTATGATCCAATCCTTCTCTTAATGCTTTTTCAACTTCTGCCCTCGTTGAAACATAAACACCAGGAAAATTTTTACTAACAACTTGCCCAAACAAAATTGTCCCATTTATTGGAGTAATTTTTAAAACACCACCTTCAATAAGCATCGAAGAATCCAAAACATGAGCTCCGTAAAAATCTTTTTTAGCTCTTTGATTAACTTCACCAACAACTGCCCTCAACTCATCTCCAGATAAAATATTCTGAGCATAATCTACATCCACCATTGTCGGCTGTGCAATCGGAACTTTAACCATTTATTTAAACAATAATTTAGATTTATAAACTTTTCGTCGTGTAACTACCCTAAAATTAATACACGACGAAAAACGCCGAACCGGTCATAGCAAAAAAGTTGCCAAGTCAAAACAAAATTTTATTCTCTAAAAAACAGATGCCCCCATTCTGTTAAAATTCCATTAGCACATTACCAAAAGCGAGCGACAGTGAGCCGTCGGCAAAAACCGAAAATGAGCCTTTGCGAATGGAGGTTTTTGCAAAATACAAAAATATTCAAATTAAAATCCGCGACGCCATGGTTCGTCGTCGTCCGCGCACACGTCGGTGGTGGTGGGCGTCGTCGTAAATCAAAACCCAACTCTATATTCTTCAAACCTAACTCTTTTATCTTCAACAGCTTCTTTTACTGATTTCTCAAACTTACTTAATTTCGACTTTCCAGATTTAACTTCAACAAAAACAATTTCATCAATCTGCGGATTTTCTTTATTATCCAAACCCTTGAAAACAACAAAATCAATCGGCTTTCCAATAAATTTACACTCATTCGGATTATAGGGAAAATCAGGAAAATACGGTGCAAGTTGCTCTGAAAACTGCCCAGTTAAAACAGCCCGCGATTTTAAAACAGCATCTTTCCTATGTTCTTTTATTTCATCTAAAAATTTCCTTTCAGAAATCAATTTCCCAATATAAACTCCTAAAAAAATTCCAACCACCAACGCAATAATAAAAATGATAATTAAAATGAGTTCCATCAAATCCGTTCACACCCCCTCCACATTTGCATAAATTGATTTCTCAATAATTTAATCAAAGATTTTGAATCTGTCCATATTGTAATATAATCTTCTGGCTTTTTTATTTCTGGTTTTCCAATTGTAATCCTCGCAAATTTCCCGTCGAAAATACTAAAACGAAGAGGATAATCTCCAAATTTTTCATTAAACTTTCTAATTTCAATTCCAGTTTTTTTCCATTCATTAACTTTTTTTATTGTTTCATTATTCACAATTCCAATTTGTTTAACCTTAACTCCACGCTTAACAGCTTTTTCCATTTCCCTTAAACCTTCTCCCCAAACATGCCAATTTCTCTGAACACCTAAAATTTCTTTTTCAACCTTCGAATTTTCCTCTGCAATTTTATTCATCACAGCCCCCTGCCCTTTAATCAAAGAAAAAATTCCTTGTTCTTCTTTTTCCTTTAAGATTTCTACTTTAAAAGAATTTTTCTTTAACTCTCTCAACAAATTTTCTTTTTCTTTTATCTTATTATTAATAAATTCCTTAAAATTAATTAATTCATATTTTTTTGTTTTAAGCGGAAGAATTGCCAATATTCCAAAGTCAATAAATTTTTTAAGAATTGCATAAAGTTTATTTTGAGGAACTCCAGAATCCAAACTAATTTCTTTTGGTTCTGCCTTTCTCAATTTAATTAAAGTATTAAGAACTTTTGATTCATATTCATTCATTCCAAGATTTTTCAAAAATTCAAGTTTCTCCATAATCCAACCTTTCTTTTCAGATTATAAATATTTGTATACTTTTGTACCACCTAAGTACTTAAGATATAACTAACTTTTGCATAAATGAATGTTATGCCCAATAGACAAACATTTCCAGCAAGAACAATAAGCCCTCTTGAAATATATAGTGGATATTATTGTAATAACCCCCATAGTCTAATATTTTATTCTCCAAAAAAAGGAGACATTGAATTGTTTTTTGGCGAAAAATTTGTTGACGAAAAAACAGCAAAAAAAATGTTAAGAGCAAAAAAAGCAATAAAAAAAGAACCAGAAGAAGTTAAGATCTGTTTTGAATGTCCTCCTCAAAAATTTAAACAATTATTTTGGACAACAACACACTATCATGGGAGTGCTTTTGACGGAACAACATATTATGCACCGCATTCTGCTTTAATTCTCCCAGATAATTTAGAACTAAAAGTTTATGAATTAGAACTTAAATTTGACTTAAACGCAACACAAAGAACAAATGCAAGAAAAGAAATAAAACAATTAGACTTAGAACTTTCCACAGAGCAACTTAATTTAGCCCTTTTCTATGAACATAAAAAACCAATATATAATTACGTCTATTTTACTTTATGTGCAGAACACCAAAGAAAATCAGGAAAAGTTGCAAAGAATATTATCCGGTCTCTCGCTAAAGTAGACAGACCAGATTGGTTTTCAGGTTATCCCCATTATGATTTATACTCTCTAGGTAATATTTCATATAGAATTTCGAGGACCATAAATGCAACACAACTCAGACAAACTAAATTAGAATTACCTGAGGGATTTATCAAATAAATTAAAATGAAAAAATTAACAGAAATTATAATAGATCCTAAAGGAAAGACTTGGACCCCAGAACAATTAAGATATGTAAATGCCCATCCAATACTAAGCCCTATTGTAATTAAACAAACATCAAGAGAAGCAGGAGAAGGACCACATTTAATTGACAAGATTATGGGGGTAGACTTTCCAAAAGAAGTAAATGCATACTGTCAGAGTTCATTAGATGATAATTGGTGGGGAGATGGAGCAACAAAAGTAGAAAATTTTTTAATTGAAACAAATAAAGATCCAAGTAGGGGGATAAAAAATATAAAATTAAATTTTGAAGAAGAAACAAGATATTTTGCAGTACAATTTTATCACATTGAAGAAAAATAATCAAACACCCTTTTCCAAATAAGAAATCAATTTTTCAACATCAACTTTTTCAACATTCGACGCAATAATTTCCATATTATTAAAAAAAGAATTTTTTCTCACATTTCCAGAAAGAAAAATTTCAGTTCCCAAAAAATCATCTCGAAAAATTGTCAACTTTTCTAAATCTTTCAAATCCAATTCATTAACAATTTTATTAATTGCATCTGAAAATAAAACAGCCCGAATATTTTCAGAACCATCATCAATAACAAAATTCAAAATCGCCCTTTCTTTTGGAGACACTTTCCCATGTTCTGCACAAATAAATCCGTCGACATCTTGGGAAACTTTTTTCCCACATTCAGGACAAACATTAAAAAATTTCGGAGCAAACATTTGAACAACAACACCACGAATTTTCACAGATTGTCCTTGCTGTAATTCTGAAATTTCTTTTTCATAAGTAACTCGTTCAGTTTTAACATCTTTCAAAACCTTATCACTTTTAGAAAGCTCAGAAAAACTCGACAAATGAATTTCTCCATCACGAACAGAACCCCCCTTAACTTCAACAACATCTCCTTGAGAAATTATTCCTTTTTCTATTAATTCAATATGGTTAGTATCCCATAAAACAACCCGCGTATTTCCAGTTTCATCAGCAATAATTAAATTTGCAACTTTCCCTTCTCTTCCATTTCTTTCAAAAGTTCTAACAGGAAATAAACTAACAACCTTCCCAAAAACATTCACTTTTTTCATTCCCGCCATTATTTCAGAAATCTTCATTTCCTTATCTTCAAAATTAATCCCTTTTTCAGCAGCAATAATTTGTGCAGCACCTTCTTTAGAAATCAACCCAGATAATTTTGCCCTTTTTGCTTCAACTTCTCTTTCAACTTCTTCCTTAGAAAGTCCGCCCGACTTAGAAATCTGCTCAATCAAAAAATCATAATTTTCCATAAATAAAACTAACAAAATCGCTTTATAAGAATTATTGGGATTGACTGATATAAACATCAAAATCTTTTTAAACCACCTTTTCAACAAATAAATATGAAATGTATCTCTTGCAAAAAAGAAACAGAAAGTTGCATCAAATTTCCTTGTCCAAAATGCAAAAAAGAAATATCTAGATGCGGAAAATGTCGAGCTCTTTCTATTGAATATAAATGCGATTGCGGGTATCAGGGCCCATGAATTTAAAAAATAAATTACGTAGTAATTTCTCGGCGAAGCCGAGCGGTTGCTGGAGTACAGCTAGAACCCGCTGGAGGTTCTGCTAATGGGAATGTCTGCTGTTCAATTCAAAATTCTACCAAAAAGTCCAGACACAAATTTAGAAGAAGTTAAAGAAAAAATAAAAGAACTAGTTGAAAAATCCGACGGGAATTTCAGTTCTTCAGAAGAACAACCAATTGCATTTGGACTAAAAGCACTTGTTGTAAGTTTCGCATTTCCAGAAGAAAAAGAAATCGACGAACTTGGAAATTCAATAAACCAAATTCAGGGCGTTTCGTCGTCAGAAATGATTGACTACAGAAGAGCTATTGGTTAAATTTATAACCTTCTTTCTATTTAATAAAATATGTTAACAGAAGAACAAGCATCTCAAATAAAACAACAACTTCTAAAACAATTAGACAAATTTCCCGACGACAAAAGAGATTTAATTAAAAAACAAATTCTTGCGATGTCAACACAAGATGTAGAAAATTTCATAAACCAAAATCAACTATCTCATCTTTCTCCAGAACAAAAGCAACAAAATCCCCAACAATTAAATCAATGCATTTTTTGCTCAATAATTAAAAACCAAATTCCATCTTATAAAATCGACGAGAACAAAGATAACATTGCGATCTTGGAAATAAATCCTATTTCACAAGGACATTCATTAATCATCCCAAAAAAACATATCGAATTAACAGAAAAATTACCAACATCTTCATTTGCTCTTGCAAAAAAAATAGCAAGAAAAATCCAAACAAAATTTCATCCATTAGAAATTAAAATATCATCCCAAAAAATAACCAACCATTCTTTCGTCGAAGTTCTTCCACTTTACGAAACAACAATTCCAGACAAAAGAACAAAAGCAACAAAAGAAGAACTTTTAGAATTACAAGAAAAAATAAAAGCAAAACCAAAAATTAAGAAAATAAAATCTAAGAAAAATCCTGACGAAAATAAATTACAAAAACAAAACCTTCCCCAACTCAAACCAAGAATTCCCTAAAAAAATATTCTCCAATTTACAAACCAATTCTCAAATAAATAATATAAAATAAACGCAATAACAAACGACGGAACAAACGGCAAACCATCTTTTATCTTAACTTTCTTTTTATGTTTCTTCAAAAAATTAATATCCTTATCAGATAAACCATTCCAATCAGATTTCAAAATTCTCTTCCCAAATTTCAAATCTTCGGAAAGCAAATCACCTTCCCTCAAATCAGAAACCTTTACTTCTTTAATCATAATAACTTTTTCCATTGATTTTCCGACGACGAAAAGGAAAACTCCAAGTAAAGTGAACAAAGCAAGCAAAAGAAAAAGATAATTTACAAAAAATAACAATCCAAAAAATATAGCAACAAAAAATAAAATTCTTACATAAACGTTTTTTATTCCACTAACAATTTCTTTTTTAACTTTTTTAAAATTAATAAGAAACAAAACCACCAAATAAATTAATCCATAAACAGCACCAGAAAACATTAGTAAAACAACAAAAAACAAAACATTAAAAAAAGAATTTACAAAATTACTTACAACAAAAATCGAAAACATTGCTAAAAGCAACTTTGCATCTCCCCCACCAAAAACCCTCGCCTGAAAAAATAAAACAACTAAGAAAAAACATAAAATAAAAATTCCCGTCGCAAGAAAAAATAATTCTACATTCTTATCAAAAAGAACCTTAAAAGAAATATAAGCCCAACCAAAAAAAATCAAAACAAGATTTAACCAATCATCAACTTCCCGCCTTTTTATATCCTGAATTAATGCAATAACCAATCCAACAAAAAAAACATAAAATAAAAAATCAAAATTCATTATTTCTTATCTTTATCTTCTTTAATTTCAGAACTTCTAAATTTACCGCCCCGCTTATAAGCTCTTGCTAATCTTTTTCTTTTCAAATCTTTTTTTGTTTTTCTTCTTTCACAACTTCCATAATCCATTATTCAACCTCCTCAATATAAACTCCTAAATCATCTCGCTTTATTAAATATTTCTTATCAAAATTGTAAAGGAATTCAACAGGAAAAACAATCTCATCCCTTGAATAACTTTCCAAAGGAACCAGTTTAATTTTTTTCATAACTAAATTTCTATTCACAACAAAATCATTGCCATTAATTCCAAAATCATAAAGATTAAAACAAAAATTTGTTTGTGCATTATTTAAATTATTATCAAACACACCCCCGAGGTCAACCTCCAACATTCCATTATAAAAAATATCTTTAAATAAAAATTTTCTAAAAAAATTAGATTGTTCATCGTAGGAAACAAATCTATTACAAAATTCTTCTTCAAAATTATCAATCAAATCATCCGACAAACCAGACGAAAAAACCTCTTCATAAACCTCCAATAAAACTCCCTGCTCATAAACTTCCGCAACGAAGTTCTCATCTTGAACAAAATAAACACTCGCCGGCGAAACAAGAGCATTATCAACGCTTTTAGATTGTGCATAATAAATTAACAAAACTGCCCCAATCATAAACAGCGTCAAAAAAACTAAATACAGCGCAAAAAATTGTGCCCGCTTATTAAAATTAATTCTAAACATTTTCAACCTCCAGACCTAAGTTACTAATTTTCAAATTAACATCTCCAAATTTTAAAACAACATTTTTCCCAGAAATATCTTTTTTAAAATCCTCCCTAATATTGATAACTGAAAACTTGCAAGAATTCCCTGTTTCAACTTGCGAGCACGAAAACGATTCTTCATTTTTTTCAGCGAGGAAATATCCAAAATCACAATGATTATCTTCAACAAAATTCATAACTCTTTCCGTGTTTAAATCGTTCCACAAATATAAAACTCTTTGAAAATCCATTTCCTTCCCATCAAAAATGCCTTCACATTCTAACAAAAATTTAGCTTCCTTCACCGACGAGAAATAAGAATTATATTCAAACTTAAAATCATCAGATTCATCAACTAAGTTTACCTGAACTAATTCAGCATATTTTTTATCAACCATCTCCCCTTTATCAACTCCCGAAATCTCTTTGAAAAAATAAGAACCAACAATAAAAATAATTAACAGTGCGACGATAACAATAATCGCAACAAAAGTTGTTGTCAGACTTCCGATAACTCCAGATTTGTTAAATCTAAAATTCATGTTTTACTAAAACCTCCATTGCTAAATAACCCTTAGACTCTTCACCATTATTATTTACTCTCACACCATAATCTTGCCGATAATAACCCGACGCATATTTAGTATTTTCAAAAAGTCCTTTTCTCTCTTCCTTTTTTCCATTAAAAACAATGTCTGGAATCAGCCACGACAAACCACTCCCTTGTTGTAAAAACAAAACCTCATTTTTTTCTTCGTCAAAAACTTTTATCCTAACTAAAAACCGATCAACATTATTTATCTCGCAATAACCCAAAATATCATTTTCACTTCCAGAAAATTTTGAAACATCAACAATCCCATTTTCAGCGACGCAGTCAACAAGTTTAGTATTCAAAATAAATGCCTCTGTATTTTTCACATCAATATAATAATTATAAAAAATCGCCGACGTTCCTAAAATAATCAAAGCAATAAATGCAATCAAAATAATTCTTATTACACTAATCAATCCGTCGCCCATTGCTCCAATTTTGTTTTTTAAAAAACCAACATAAATAGGGCGGGACTGAGCGAAGCGAAGTTTAGGGCGGGCAAAAAGATTTTGTTGGTTTTTATAACATATCATTTCTCACTCACCTCAATTACAAAACTCTTTTCATCATCACTTAATTTAACATCAACATTATATTTAGTAAAATAAGGATAACCTTTCCCAGACTTCAAACCAGCGACGTGAACAAAAACTTTTCCATCTTTTAATTCAATACTCTCAATATAATCTGAATCCAAACCACTCCGACTTCGTTTAATTTCAAAAACCATTCCACCAACAGAAGCATCAATTAACAAAGCAGTTTGTTTTTCCAAAACTTGCTGTTTCACAACATTTGAATTTGTTCTTTCAACAGTTGCAATAAAAAATAATCCAAAAACAAGAGCAATCAAAATTACATGTGCAATCACCTGATATAAAATCGTTGCAGATTTATTTTTTAAATTATTAATTTTCATTTTTTATGCTGGAACAGTCTCATAAGATTTACAAGTAACAAATTCTACTTTATCAAAACCTTCCCAAGGTTTAAGACTTAATAATTTACCCCAATTTATTCCTCCAAAGGAAGCCATTGATTTGTCTAATTCACCTAAATCATCTTCTTGTAAAAAAAGCAAAAACGGACTGATTTCAATTTCTTTTCTTGCAGGATTAGAAATAACTACAAAAAAATCCCCTCTTGAAACGTCCCATGTTTTTGGAAACTTATATCCAAACCCCTCTTCATCAGAAGCTGCTTCCATCCATCTCGCAAAACTAATAATCCCAGATACCGGGCTAAGAGCATCTGTAACAGCAAACTCATGTCCTTCGGCAAAGGCATGAAACTTATTATCCTTTGACCAAAAATTAGAGCCTCCAAAATACATAGGTATTGCTTGTATACCTTTATTATTTAAATAATCCCAATAATTTTTTGTGCCACTCATGGGGGTAGCAAGTGCGTCTCTAAAATTAATAAGGTTATTTTTATAATACTCTTCAACTTCGGAATCTAAATGTATTCTTGCACAAACCAAGCATCTTGTATCAATATCAGAAGAATCACTTGCAAAAAATTTATAATATCCTTCCCCAACTAAATACCAACACCCCGCCATAGTTTCTGCTATTTTTTCTTCTATCTTATCAACATCCTCGTAATCGATATTTATTACTTGTGTCTGACATTTTAATGGGAGAAAATCTTTGCTAGAAACATCAATAACTTTGAAAAGTTCTGTCTCCGGCAAATTCGCCCTCAATAAAATACTTTCTCGGCATTGTTCCCAGTTTAAATCATCTTCTGTAAAATATTCATGATAAATAAAATACAAACTTAAAGCTAAAACCATAACTCCTAAAATTAATGAAATTAAAATATAGTATTTTTCATCACCTCTTTTTCCAATTATTCTCATAAAAACAAAAGCAAAATAATCTTAATAAATCTTTATATTATAATCGCCGACGAAAATATAATTTTACAAATAAAAAATTCGCGAATTAGGGTGGGAGCGAGCTTGCGAGCGTTTGGGTGGGAAATTAAATCAGCGAATTTTTATGCTACTAAACTTTAATTACAAATAACAAACGCATAACAAGCCATAGCAAAAAAGAAGAACAATTTAAAACAAAAAATCCTCGCGCGCCGTCCGTCGTCGTCCGCACGAACGTCGGTGGTGGTGGGCGCCGTCGTTGATAGCGGTTCGTCGTCGGGCCGTCGTCTATTGATAAGGATTTAAAATCAAAATAATAGAAGCACCAATAGCCAAAATCAAGGCAATCCACAAAATAAAAGTAATTACTTCTTGTGAAGTTATTTCTGCAAGTTTATTAAATTTCTGTAAAAACATATTTGTCTTCCTCATTTTTTATATTTAGTGTGAAAACTTTTCCGCCGACATCCCATAAAATTTTACATTGGGAATTATCACACAAAGATCCTTCCTTATCCAAATCAATACAATAATTATTATCACAACTTAATTCATTCTTTGAAAAAGTGTTTTCCTCAACATAACAAATACACAAAAGATTTTCTCCTTTTTCTGGTAAATATGATTCTTTAATTCCTTTAATTTCATATCTTCTGTTGTTGTTGAAATAAACTAAATAAAATTTGTTTTCATTATTTAACCAGATTGAAAATTCCGTGCTCTCACCAACACCGGCGTCGTTAATTTCTTCAATTGCATTTTTCAAAGAATCAAAATAGTTTTTAGCAGTTTCTTTGTCTTTGTCAAAATTAGGTTCAATTAATGCAACTAAAAGCCAAATTAAAATTACAATTGCTGCTGCCCCAATTAATAATTCTAATAATTCTTTTGTTCCAATTTGTTGTCCAGATTTATTTATTTTCATGCGCATTCTCTTGCTAAAAAAGTTTTGATTTTTTCAGCATCATTTAATTTTTTCATTGAATTATCAAAATCTTCTTGTGAAGCATAAATTGCGAAATTTTTTGGGTCCCAAGGTTCATATGCCACCCACTCTTTGTTTATATCCTTTCTATGATAAAGAATACCCCCATAAATATTTCCAAGGCGGATACCATAAACTTGTGAAAGTTTTATTCCATTTTCTTCCCATAAAAAATAAACATTTTCGTTGTTTAAATCTTTATTATTTAGGTTGAATTCTTCTTTTAATTTTAAATAAATGTTTCTTCTTTCTAAATTATCTTTATTGAAAATTTCGTAGAGAGAATTATCAAAAACAAATTCCTTAAACTCTTCTGATTTTTTTGCACCGGCTTCGTTTAATATTTTAAGTCCTTGTTCAAAATTAGTTAACTGCATAAAATAATTTTTTTCTCCGATTTTTGTGTTAATATATTTGTCATCTAAAGCAAAACCAGAAACTTGGTAAGATGTTTGAAATCCTCCGGGGTTGGATTGAATATAATGAAATTCCCAAGCTAAAACAAATTCATTAAATGTTAAATAATAAATTCTATCTTCGCCATTAACTTCGTAAACATCGTCAGATTTGTAAAAAGTTTTTTTATCCCAATCAAAAGTATAATTTCCTAAGCCAGCGTCATTATCGAAAACGGCGACGCATTTTTCTTTTGAAATGTATAATTTCCCCTCGCCTACACCTTCGATTTTGAATCTTCCATCATCTTTTACAAAATCACCATCTTCAAAATATGTTTGAATTCCATCGGCAATTCCTGAAATTCGTTCAATTAAAGGGTTTAAGGCACCAGACGAAACCCCGTAAATAACTAAAACAATTATAAGAACAGTCATGATTATCGCAAGCATTTTCCCGACGCTCCATTCACTCGCACCCTTTTTTTCAAAAGTTAAATTAAAGCAAACCATATCAGTTTCTCCCGAACCTTAGAAGATTTTTAATAGAATCTAGCAAAGCTCCGCCCTTGCCTTTGTATAAAAGTAAGAATGCAAAAACAAGCAAAACCAAAACAACAACAGCAATAATAATTTTATACAACTCACTAATTTCAGTATCACCTTTTTTTCCAATTCCAAAAAATTCAAACCCTCTTTTCAAACAATTAAACATACTAACAAAAGAAAAAACTAATTAATAAATCTAACTAAAATTAAGCGTTTGCTTTCTTAGTATCTTCTATCCAAACAATTTTTTTATCAGCATAATTTTGTCCGCAAGTATTTGCATTTATTGACGAGCAACTTAATCCTGAAATCTTTTTTTCATCAACAAAATATTGACAGCTTCCAATTGTTTTGTTTCCAGAACTATCTTTTAATGTTCTTTCTTGCATGCACCATGTGTCAACTGCACTTTGTGAACAAGCAATTTCACAAGCTTGTTTTATTGTGTCGACGTTTGAACCACTTGGATTTATGTATTCAACAATTCTTCCCCATAAATTACTCCATCCTGTTGAAAATCCGAAAATTAAAATAATTAATAATGCAACTCCCAAGACAATTAAAATTATTGTAGAAGTTTCTAAACCCTGTCCTCTTTTATTTGAAATTTTTCTCAGCACCATCTTTAATATATCTAAGTTTTCTTATTTATAAATGTTTTTAAGATTGCAAACAACTTACTGCTGCACAACTTAATTCATTTATTCTGCCCGAACTTAAGGGATTTTGTCTGAATTCGTCGCAAGTTAATTCTAAACTATTTTTCCCAGTTTTAATTATTTTCTTTTCGCAACAATAACTATAAAATTGTTCATTACTCACAAGAGAATTACAACCCGCAATAACCGCGTCGACGTTCGTGCTTCCTCGAAAAGAATTTAAAATTCCTTCAAAAAAACTTGTCTGCCCCGTCAACATTAAAATCAAGAAAATTAAAATAATAACTCCTAATGCAATAAGAACAATTGTGCCGACAGCAAGTTCTAAACCAGATTTGTTTTTCACCAATTTTCCTAAATTCATAAAATAAAATACAAATCAATTTATTTAAATCTTATCATCCTAATCCCGCCAAAGCAACAGCAGCAATTAAACTTAAACCAACAATTGCACCAACCCCCACTAACAAATAAAGCATAATCGAAATCTTCAAATTCTTCCCTGTCTCCGAAGCTTTTTGCAAATCATCTTTCCCCGACTTAATTGTAACCAAAGTTGAAGTCAAAATAAAAACAATTTCAATCAAATAAACACCGACGGCAATTTGCAACAAATAAGTTGGAATCATTTTTGTAATATCAAAAATTCCTAAAATACTTTGCAAGTTCCCAACAGCACTCAGACCTTCAACAGAATCAGAAGCAATTCCTGCCTCAAACATTGCAGACAAACTTCCCAAAATAGTAGTTATCATTCCAGCCAAACCAACAATAATTCCAGAAAGCAAAGGTGCCAAAAAGGTCATATTTGAACTCATATCAGAAATAATATCCGCCAGCAAATCATTCAACCTGTCGTTTATCTTTCTAATATTTTTAACATACTCAGAAATACTCATTAAACTCCTCGCAGCAACTTTCAAACCTTTCTTAACTGACTCAACTAAGATTTTCATAGAAGTTGCAATTAATTGCGAAGGATAAAAAATAACAGCCCCCCGACGAGAATCAAAAAGAGATTTTTCCAAACTCATTCCAAGTTGCTGAATATTTTCATTAACAACTCTAAAAAAACCTTCTGTCGCAGTTCCCTTCGTCGAATCAGAAACTTTCGCAAACGCAATTTCAGCAGGAACCCCGTCGCCAATTCTATTTCCCAACTGAAACAACGAAGAAGTAAATTCCTGTTCAACCTGTTTATACTTTTCTCTTTCAACAATTAATTCAGCTGTCTTAGATTTATAAGAAATAATAAACATCAACGCAATTGAAAACGGAACAAACAAACTAAATATCAACGCCAAAGCCCCATGTGGCCCTGCAATAACATTCCCAACAGAATCAGTCATAATTCCAAAAATTCCAGAATCTCCCATAAATCCCAAACCAATCGAACTCCAAGAATAATCTCTCTGCATTCCAATCCACGACGGAAAATTAGTAAAAGCAAAAAGCAAAGGAATTATCCCAACAAGAAAAAAAGGAAACGCAATTAACCCCCCTTTCCAAAAATGTTTTTTTGATTTATAGTTTTCATAAAGAGGATTTTTTTCTAATAAAGAACTTTCACCATAACCGCCAGGACGTTTCATCAAAACATCGCTCGTCATATAAACAACCAAAAACGGAACAATCACATTAAACAAAAGAAAAATATGGTACCACTTCATAGCCCCCTGCAACATCGTCGACGCCAACGGCAAAATCGCCAACGCCAACGTCGGCAAAACAATTCCCAACATATAAATATTTGTCAAAGGAGATTTAACATCGTGAGTATACTTCAACATTTTATCATAAACTCCGTCTAAAATAACTTGCAAAGATTTTTCCAAAACAGCAACTCTCCTTTCTTCCGACGGCTCATACAAACTACTTTCTATCAAATGAAATGCCTCAACAAATTCAAAAGAATAATCTTTCCAGCCACCAAGATAATTATCAACAGAATCTTTCAAAGTAGAAAATCTCCCAACTTGCACATCCCAAAAAATTTTCTTGAAATCTAAACTCAACGGCTCTTCCAAATGTTCCGCAGCAAACGCAACCGCCTTCTCAAAATTCGAAGTATGTTTCATATAAATCACAATATACAAAATTGCAGGAACCATTTGCGACGACGCTTTTAATCTCCACTGCATCGCAAGTCGTTCAGGAGTTTTAGAAGTCCAATAAAATAAAAAAATAGATAAAACAAAAACCAAAAATAAAAACATAAAACTAAATCCACCCCCCAACAACCAAATTGAAACCAAAAGTAAAACACCCCCAAATAAAATTAAAAATAAAATCATTGTAGAAAAAACAATAACTTCCGACGGAGAAAGATTCAAATGTGCAATTTCAATATCTCGCTGAATTTTCTTTTCATCTTTTTCAGCAATTTTCAAATGAAAAATATTTCCCAAACTCTTACACCATTTCTCATAACGGGAAAATTCAGGAGTCATTGCCTTTCTAAATTTTTCATAACTCTGCGAATATTTTTCAAAAGTTGTCGACGGATTAACAGAATCAAACCCCCGAATTTGTTTGTCTATTTTAGCACCATATTTTTTCAGAATTTCGTCAGTAGTTATTTTTTTATTATTGAAATTATTATCCATTATTCACCTCATCTAAATATTTTGAAACTGCAATATCCACAAATTGCTTTTTATTAACATACTTATATTTATTTTCAACTTTATTAATATAAGCCTCTACTTTCCTTAATAAAATTGCATCTATTTTTACAACCTTGTCTGCCATCTTAAGTTACTATAAGTAACCAAGAGTAACTATTTAAATATTATCAATAATCTAAGAAATAAAGTAAATTAAGTCATATTAGAAATATTTCTAACTCTTCTATTCTCTGGGGTAAGTTTTTTAGAAAAATCAAAATCCTCCAAATGACAAGCAGCATATTTACATTGATGCTTACACTCTTGAACAAGAGTCATACTTGAAGAATTAATACACCTCGATCTCGGCATTCCTTCTGAAAGACAATTAAACTCTACAACCCGTCGATAAACATCTTTTCCAAGACAAACCAATTCATCAACATTTGTTCCACATTCCTCATCAGCCCAACATTCCCAATCCAAAGCAACACAATTTCCACCGTCACACCTTTCTCTATCACCACAAACACCAACTAAGATATAATCTTCACCCCGATCAAGACAATAAGAATAATAACTCCCCGGATTTTTACAAAGAGTAAAATCCCTAACTTCAACAATTGCATTATAAGGAATAGTATTAATATCTGACGTACAAATCAAGTACGGGTCGTGGTAACCACAATCATAATCATCATCACAAACAATAGAAGGTTCATCTCTACAAATTAAATTTTCTTCATCACATCCAAAATCACAATACTCAGAAACAGAACCGAGATTACCACAAGAATCTTCCCAATAAAGATTTCCATAAGCACATCTCTTTGAAAATTTTGGAACACAAAATTCTTCGACGCAATGTCCATCCCCATCACAAACCCCCCCAGAACAAGAAGTTCCAGCAGATAGATCATCATAAACAACACATCCCACAAAATTAACACCACCCCAACCATCACAAGTATTTTCAACATCAGCATAATCTCTGCACTCATTATCTAAATAATCACAATCACTCAAACTAAAAATTGTCGAAGAAGAATAAGAAGAACAAGTAGAATCTTCTCCAGAACAAAATTCACAATTCCCACACTCACTAATTTGTCTTTCAATTGTATAAGAATAATCTTGATGACGCCCGTCGCAATAATAATCTTTTTTATTAACATAACTAACCCCAAAAACAGAATTATCACCTGAACAATAATATTCATCTTCAATATTATCTGGCTGTGAACCTGCAGGAAGCAAAACTCCGTCGACGCAACAATTTCCAAAAATACATTCTCCACAATCAATCATAAAAAAATCATAATATTCTGTTGAAACAATATGCCCCTGATTAAAATCATATTCAAAATCACCAGGCCCGTCAATAACCTTTGCTTCAAAATAAATATCATAATTCGAAGAATCAAGTTCAAAAATATTATTTAACGTCGTCGACAACTCACGGCTAAAACTAACTTTCAAAGGTGCAAGTGCATCATCTTCTAAATCCCAATAATTACAAGAAGAAAAAATAGTGTCTGAATAAAGCGTCGTGTCAAATAAAAATCCGCTTTTCTTTACAGAAATTTTTATTTCATATTCCTCTTCCCAACAACCAACAAGAGCGTCGAGATTCAAATAAAATGCTCCATAAATTTTAGGATGAACAGGAAACGCCTCGCAAATTTCTTCAGAAACTCCGTCGACGTAAATTTCTGGATTTAAAACAGGACTTAAAACAGAATCAGCAGAAACAAAACTAAATAAAAAAATAAATAAAAGCAAAACCAAAAACCACCTCATTCAAAAAATAAATAAAACAAATTAATAAACATAACCTTTATTCTAAACAATCTTCTGGACAATTACATCTTGTTTCATCCATTCCTAAGCCCCCAACATCTAAATCACAAACACCGTTTCCACAATAACTACAAAAAAATGAACCATCATAAACATTCACACAACCATTTTGTGCAGGATATCTTGCCTCAGTTTGAGTTAATCCAACTTCGCAAACCTCAAATCTTCGTTTAGAACCTGATTCTCCCAATTTCTTTTTTTTACAATCTACACAATTCCTTTCAGGAACATAATTATCCACCCTTTCTCCTTGCTCTGGTTCGCAAACCCCATCTTCATCACAAACATCACAATATTTTCCAGGACAATTTGCACTACAAATCACAACCTCAGAATAATTCACATCAAAATCAGAAACTTCCCAATTAAAAGTATTCACATTTTTATTGTTAACATAAATATCCCCGCAACCTTGCTCTAAAATTTTTTCATTAGATGCATCTAGAAAATAATTCCCTTCAAAAAGATTATCATTTGAAACATACAAAGAACTAGAACTATACCAAAAAGGATAATATACAATAGCTAAATCATAATCAGATTTCCAAGGGGCTTTATAACCCCCAATAATATTTCCTTTTACCACAGAATTGTCAATATCATTTTTAAAATACAATTGGTGCATACCTGCCTGACAAAAATAATTTGAAAACAAAAAATTTCCATTTTCTTTTTCAAAAGTAGGATAATAATCTGGCCTATAACGAAGGTCTTCCATATAAGCATCATAAAGACTTTCCTTAATATGCCAACAATCTAACCATGCCCCTATGTTTTGTTTTCCATTATTAATCAAGGTATTATTTATAACCTGATTTTCTTCACTATAACCATATAAACTTAATCCAGCCTCACCATTTTCATACGCAAAATTATTTTCAAATAAATTATTATCAGAAGTTTCAATCCTAAATCCATACAAAGAATTATTAACAGCAAGATTATTTCTAAAAATATTATGATCTGCACAGAGAGTAACATACGCTTGATAACTATCAAAAATAGCATTATCTTCGATTAAATTTCCAGAGGCTATTCCTAAACATTCATTTGTTTTGTCATCTCTTGAGCCCCCAATAATCTTAATGGGCTCGTACCAAGAATCAAAAATGGTATTATTTTTAATAACAATTCCAGTACTTATGTTTTTAACTTGAATACCATAATCATGATTTAATATGATGTTATTTTTTATTTGATTATCTTGTCCCCACGCCAAAATTGCATGTCGATACATATAATTAGAACCATATAAAATAATATTTTCAAAAATTATATTATCTCCCCGCGTATAAACAGACCCGCTTTCCTTAACATAATCCTTCGCCTCAAAAACAACATCCCCTAACTTCTCTGCCCTAATTGTAACATTAGCCCGAATTATATCTAACCTTTGATTAAAAACATATCTCCCTCGAGGAATAATTATTTCTCCCCCCGTAGCTGGAAGCGCATCTATCTGAGCAAGAAGAACCGGAACATAATTTTCACCATTATTCCATAAAGGCAAATCTTCTCTCGCATCAAGAGCAAATTGTTTAAGAGAACGTCTTTTGTCTGCAAAAGAAATCCAAGATTCTATTTTTTCCTTAACATAAACACTATCACCATATTCATCAAAAAGTTTTATTTCTCCGACGACGTTTCCAGATTTTATTAAATCTAAAGAATCTAAAATTTCGCTAACTTTTCCGTTTGAAAAAACTGCGGCGATTTTTATTGACGATGGAATTTCGTTTAGAGAATTAAAACAATAAACTTTTTTTTCGTTAATTTTTGGAATAATTCCTTGCTCGTTTGTGTAAGGAACTAAAAAAGTTTTTGAATTTCCGTCGGTGTTGTCGAAAATAATTTGTAATTTTTCAAAATCAGCGTCGTCGTCGCCCCGTCCAATTTGCACGCACATTGTTTTATTTTCTTCGTCCCAAAAAGTATAACCTTCTGAATTTTCAATGAACAGCGAAGGGATTTCTTGAATAGAATTTTCTGAAACTAAATTATAAACAGAAACACCGACGACGCCCGCCCCAACAATCGAAACCAAAACAATCAACACCGTCGCGACAATTGTTGAAACACCTTTTTTTCCAAAAGAAAAATTTACTTTTTTTCTAAAACTCTTTTTCATCTTTCTAAATAGAATTTATCTTTAATAAACCTAACTTTTCCTAATCAATTTTTCGGCCCGAGAAATCATTTCTTTTTTCAAACCAATAAAAACTCCGCCGTCCTTAACACCAACAAAAGTGCTCTCACCTTTTTTCAAAATCTCATTTAATTTATCTAGATCAATATCAATATGAGTTACAGATGCATTAGACTTTCCTTTAACATGCAAATAAACATCTGCCTTCCCTAAATGTATTTTTCCTTCTCCAGCTCCACTCATCTCAAAAAAAGAAATTCAAACTATATAAAAATAGCGGGGAGTAGATTTGAACTACTGACCTCGAGGTCTCCCATAAATTTATAGTATGGGCCTCGCGAGCTGACCAGACTGCTCCACCCCGCTATAAGAATTAACACCCAAAAACCCTTATAAATCTTATTAATTACAATTAAACATGAAACTCATCGGAATAGACGACGCAGGACGAGGCCCAGTTCTTGGTCCAATGATTCTCGCGGGAATTTTAATAAACTCAAAAGAAGATGAAAAAAATTTAAAAGAAATCGGAGTAAAAGATTCGAAATTACTTTTTCCAAGTACAAGAAAAAAAATATCTAAAATTTTAAAAGAAAAATACAAATACGAAGCAATCTCAACCTCCGCAAAAGAAATCGACAATTCACTAGCAAGAGGGACAAACTTAAATCAAGTAGAAGCAATAAAAACTGCAAAGATAATAAATAAATTAACAGAAAAAGAAAACTCAGAAAAAGAAAAAATTCATGTAATAATTGACTGCCCGTCGATAAATAAATCATCTTGGCAAGATTTTCTTATTCAGTACTTAACAAAAGATGCACTAAATAAAATTACAATTTCCTGCGAACACAAAGCAGACCTAAGACATTTTGTAGTCGGTGCCGCCTCCATAATTGCAAAAGAAAAAAGAGAAGACGAAATAAAACAACTAAAAAAGGACTTAAACATTGACTTCGGTTCTGGCTATCCTTCTGACCCAAAAACAAAAGATTTTCTTTTAAACAACCACACAAATTCAAAATATGAAAATTTAATTAGAACATCGTGGCAAACTTACAAAAATTTAATTAACAAAAAAGACGAAAAACAAGAAAAACTTTTTTAAATAAATCCTTAAAAACCTTAAATTCTATAAACATTTATGCCCCACATAAAAAAATTGGTGATGCAGGGTTTCAAATCTTTTGCACGACGAACAGAAATTCCTTTTGAAAACTCAATGAACGTTATCGTCGGCCCGAACGGCTCTGGAAAATCAAATGTAACAGACGCGCTATGTTTTGTCCTCGGAAGATTATCAATAAAATCAATGAGAGCAGCAAAAGCAGCCAACCTTTGTTTCTCAGGTAACAAAAATTACAAGGGCTCACAAGAAGCATCAGTCGAATTAGTCCTCGACAACTCTGACAAAATATTTGGAATTCCTTCTGAAGAAGTCACAATAAAAAGAACAGTCAGACGAAACGGACTTTCAATTTACAAAATAAATAACGAAACAAAAACAAGACAAGAAATTCTAGAATTATTAGCACAAGCAGGAATTGACCCCAATGGATTTAATATCGTTCTCCAAGGAGAAATTGCTTCCCTAATAAAGTTAACATCAGAAGAACGTCGAAAAATCATCGAGGAAGTCGCAGGCATTTCAATTTACGAAGCAAGAAAACACAAATCCATTCTTGAATTAGATAAAACAGAAGAAAAATTAAAAGAAGTTTCTGCAATTTTAAAAGAAAGAACATCTTACTTAAAAAATCTTGAAAAAGAAAGACAAGAAGCATTAAACCACCAAAAACTAGAAGAGACAATAAAAAAATGCAACGCAACAATTTTAGATAAATCCATAAAAGAAAAACAAAGAGAAAACGAAAATTTTGAAAAAGAGATTCAAAACCAAAAAAACCATATTGAAAAAATCAAACAACAAATAAATAATAAAAATAATGAAGTGGAAGAACTCCAAACGAAAATTTCTGAAATCAATAAAAAACTCCAATCACAAACCTCCAACGAACAAGATATTATTCACAAAGAAATCGCAGAACTAAAAGCAAACATCGCAGGACTTTCAGTAAAAGAAGAAAACTACAAAAACAGATTAGAAGAAAACCAAAATAAAATAATTTCCTTAAAACAAAAAATAAACTCCACAGAAACAGAACTTGGAAGAGTAAAATCTGCTTCACCAGAACTAAAAAAACAACACACTCAATTAAAAAGCTTGCAAGAAAAATTTGATTATTTAGAAAAACAACGTAGGAGATTTTACATTCTAAAATCAGAACTATCAACATTAGAAAATAAAAAACTCGAAAAGGAAAAGTCAATAATTGAGTATAAAAAAGAAATTGAAATAATCCAAAGAAATATTGAAAAGGATTTTGAGGAAATAAAATATGCAAAGTCAATTGAACGGGCATTCGAATTAAAGAAAAATCTTCAATCAACAATTCATGAAACAGAATATAAAATAAAAAATTATGTTGAAGAAAAAATACAGATAGGAGAAAACAATGCAATTCTTAAACAAGACATTTTAAGAGAAGAAAAATTAAAACAAGAAATAGTAAAATTAGATATTTGCCCTTTATGTAAAAGTAATGTAACAAAAGAACACGTCGCAGAAGTTATTGAAACAGCAGATAAAAAAATTTTAAAAGCAAAACAATTAATTGAAGAAAACTCAGAATCCAGTAATAAAAATGAACAAGAAATAAAAAACCTAGAAAATGAACTTTCAGAAAATAAAAAGAAACTTAACGAAATAGAAATTGATATGGTAAAAATAAAAAATTCTGAACAGAAAAAAGAGCAGATAAAAAAAATAACTCAACTCCAAGAAGAATCAACAGCTTCAATCAAAAAAATTAATGAAAAAATCTTTGAAATAAAAAAAGAATTTGAGCAGATAAAAAATATTGAAAATGACTACGACGAAACCCGCTTAAAACTTCAAGAATTATCTTTTGCAGAAATCGATGTCGACGCTGAAATCTCAATAAAACAACGAGATATAAGCAGAATGTCTGTAGAACTAAAATCAATTTCAATAGATACAGAAGAATCAGAAAACGAACTTAAAAAAATAATTGAGCAACTCCAAGAGAAAAATAAAATTATCTCAAAAAAAGAAAAAGAAGAAGCAGAACTTTATGAAAAATTCCAAAAGTTTTTTAGTGACAGAAATGAATTACAAGACAAACAAAAAGTTATCGAAACAGATGTAATCGGCTTGCAACATACATTAAGAAATTTCGAAGACAAAATAAATTTAATAAATATAAACAGAGCACAAATAAATGCCCAAATTGACTCATTAAAAACAGAATTCAACCATGTTTCCGACGGCGGAAAAATAGAATTAATAAAAGAGCCAATAGAAAAAATTAAAGAACGCCTTCAATCTTCTCAATTCAAAATTTCTCAAATTGGAAATGTTAACATGCGTGCATTAGAAGTTTATGGAAAAGTCGAAGAACAATGTAATCAAATTCAAGAAAAAACAGAAACAATAAAAAATGAAAAAGAAAAAATTATGAAAATCATCGACGAGATTGATAAGAAAAAAAAGAAAGCATTTGTAAAAACCCTCGAAGATGTTAATCAGTATTTCACGAGAAATTTTTCTCAATTATCAAGAAAAGGTGAAGTTTTCTTAGAACTAGAAAACCCAAAAGAACCATTTGACGGCGGACTGAATATCTTAATAAAAGTTTCAAAAGGAAAACTTTTTGACATTACCTCATTATCTGGCGGAGAAAAAACTCTTGTTGCCCTTTCATTAATTTTTGCAATTCAAGAATATAAACCATACTGCTTTTATGTTTTCGACGAAATCGACGCCGCCCTCGACAAACACAATTCAGAACTTCTCGCAGAATTAATAAAAAAATATATGACATCAGGACAATACATAATTGTGACACACAACGACGCCCTCATTTCAGAAGCATCAACACTTTACGGCGTCTCAATGCAAGAAAATATTTCCAAGATAATTTCTTTAAAAAATATTTAATTATAATTTTCTATAATCTTTCAAAACCCGATTTCTCTCATAAAACCGTCAAACCAATTTGTAGAATATTCTTCAAATTTACATTCTTTACAACTACCACCACAATCAATTCCTTCTTCGTCGCCGTCCTGTCGTCCATCAAAAC
>Ga0265297_10002091_pt1 | contig 42609 bp, 39 predicted proteins | sample Munlanlwell13791_FD_192502 | JGI IMG/M metagenome (GOLD analysis project Ga0265297, IMG submission 192502) | Leachate microbial communities from a municipal landfill in Southern Ontario, Canada - Leachate well 137-91 | ecosystem: Engineered > Solid waste > Landfill > Unclassified | place... | reverse complement strand
ATGAAAGTAAAAAAGTGATTTTGCCTGACTACAGTGATGAATTTGTTAAAAGTTTGAAAATAGATGGTGTCGAAAAGATTAAGGACTTTGAAGAGTACTTAATAAATAATCTAAAGACGGAAAAAGAAGCTGCCAATCAAGAGAAGATTCATAATCAGATATTGGAAAAAATTGATGAAAAAATTAAAGTGGATTTGCCAGAGAGTTTAATTAGGCAAGAATTAGACTTGATGTGGCATGAATTTGAACGAAATTTAGGCCGACAGGGTGTTAGATTGGACGATTATCTAGAAAAGGAAAAATTAAATAAGCCGGAAGTTGAGACTGGTTGGCGAGATCAAGCTATCAAGAGGGTGCGTTTGAGTTTAATAATTAGAGAAGTATTAAAAAAGGAGAAGATTTCTGTTTCGGCGGATGAAATTAAAGATTATATTAATAATGAATTACAGCAGATTAAAAATTCAATTTCAAAAAGCCCATCGGATGATCCGGATGGTTTATTTAAAAAATATCAGGATGAATATGATCGAGATGAAATTAAGGCTCGCGTGGAACAACAGTTAATGATCAATAAAATGTTTGATAACTTAATTTTATTGATGGTTAAGTAAAAAATATTAATATTTGAGGAGAAATAATATGAAAAAAGTAAAAGATCAACTAGTGCCGATTGTGGTTGAAAAGTCGTCACTCGGGGAAAGATCATATGATATTTATTCACGATTACTTAAGGATAGAATTATATTTATTGGCTCGGTAATTAACGACGAAATAGCTAATTTAATCATTGCCCAGTTACTATTTTTAGCTAGCGAAGATGAAAAAAAAGATATTAAGTTTTATATCAATTCTCCTGGTGGTTCAGTAACAGCTGGTTTAGCCATATATGATACTATGCAGTATGTTAAGCCGGATGTAGCCACGATATGTATTGGTCAAGCAGCATCCATGGCGGCGGTTTTGTTGGCAGCCGGTGCTGCCAAGAAGAGATTTTCTTTACCTAATTCTCGGATAATGATTCACCAAGTTATGGGAGGGGTGGAAGGGCAGGCTTCAGATATTGAAATACAGGCTAGAGAGGTATTGCGTCTAAAAAAGATGTTGAATGATATATTAGTAAAACATACTGGTCAAAAATATGACAAGATAGAGAAAGATACCGATAGAGATTTCTTTATGGTGCCGCATGATGCTAAAAAATATGGTTTGGTGGATAAGATAATTTAGGTTTAATCATCGGCCCTCATAATCTATTGAGAGGAATATTTATTGTTATTGTACTATTGACAATTATAGGATAAAAAGTTATATTAGAGTTAAATTTGTGTATTTAGATAAGAGTTGACATATTTAGTTAATTATTTTATAATGTTGATGTAGGATATCTTATGGAAGAAAGGAATAATAATTTGATTGATACAATTATGGCTTCTCAGTATAAGGAGGAACTGGCCAATACCGATATTGCCAATATGATAAATAAAGCTTTCGCCGGTTTAAAAAGAAAACAAAGGCATGTTTTGCGTAAACGTTTTGGACTCAATGGTACGGAAGTAAGAACATTACAAGAAATTGGTGATAGTTATGGTGTTACCAGGGAGAGAATTAGACAAATCGAAAAGGCGGCTTTACGTAAGTTGGCAAAAGAAGTTAATATTAAATATTTTCTACCAGTTACTTCACTGGTGGTTTTTGAATTAGAGCAAGCTGGTGGCATTTTATCTGAATCTACTTTGATTAAAAGGATACTTGGTGGCAATTATAGTGACGATGATGTTAATGGCATGCATCTGATATTGGAGGTTCATCCGGAAGTAGAATATGTTAAGGAGTGTGAATATAAACATGGGGCCTGGTGTTTGAGTGAGCATGATCTTGACAAGGTTTTACTAGTTATTAAAGATTTACAGGATTACTTACTGGCACAAAAAAAAGTGATGCACCTTGATCATATATACAACGAATTAGGCAGTAAGCACGATATTGATGATCGCTATTTGGTGGCGGTGGCCGATGTGGCTAAGATGATTATGCAACCAAAACAAAATCATTACGGTTTAACTAATTGGAATTTTATTAATCCAAAAAATATTCGCGATAAGATATATTTCATTTTGAATAAGACAAAAAAGCCGATGCATTTTTTGGATATTACAAAATTAATTACCAAAGAGGATTTTTTACATAAAAAATCGATTACTCATCAGGCTGTGCACAATGAATTAATAGCAGATTCTCGTTATGTTTTAATCGGGAAGGGCGTTTACGCCTTACAAGAATGGGGTTATAAGCCTGGTACGGTGGCTGATGTAATCATGGAAATATTGGCTGAAGAAGAACAGCCATTAACTAAAGATGAGATAATCGAAAAAGTACTTAAAAAACGTATGGTTAAGAAAAATACAATTGTTATCAATCTTCATAATAAGGACAAATTTACTAAAACTACAGATGATCGGTTTGTTCTTAAAAAATAGTTGTTTTTAATTAAACGATAAAAAAACAAAAATAAATTTATAATAAAGAATGACAATCATATTTTACATTGGTATATTTTTATTATTGATTGCTGTGTGGGCAGTTATTGTTTACATGGCTTTTTGGGCGTTGCAATACCGTCGTTACCGAGACTGGTTGAGTAAACAGAACTATACAACTTTATTGATCAAAGTTCCAAAAAATAATGAGAAAACTGCATTGTCGGCCGAGCAAATGTATGCTAGTTTGCATGGTATCTATCGTAACTACTGGACCCGATTAATTGAGGGTAGCCTACAAGAACATATTAGTTTGGAAATAGTGTCTTCGAATAAGTATATTAAGTTTTATACTAATATCCCGACAAATTTAGTTGAGTTTGTCGAGGGTCAGATTTACGCTCAATATCCGACGGTATTGATTGAAAAAGTTGAAGATTACACAACTGAACAAGAAGGGCGTAATTTTGCCAGCTGTGAATTAGTTCTAGAAAGAAACGATGCTTATCCGATTCGAACATTCGAGTCATTTGATGTAGATCCATTGGCTGGTGTTACAGCTGTTTTGAGTAAAATTGGTGATGCGAAAAATCAAATTTGGGTTCAATTTTTAGTTAAGCCAATTGATAATAGATGGCAATTAAAAAGTCAGAAAATTGTTCAGCGAATCAAGGGAGAGCGTAATTTAGTACTCCAGTTATTAAACCAGCTCAGAGCAACTGCTACTAGTGATGAAACCAAAGAGACAAAAAAGGAATTGACTGGCCCGGAACGAGAAGCGGTTGAACAAATTGAGAGCAAAACTACTAAATTAGGTTATGAAGTAAAAATTAGGTTGATTTGTTTTGGCGATGATCCGTTTGATGCCAAGAATAAATTGAAATCAATTATTGGGACATTCAAACAATTTAATTTGACTAATTTAAATGGATTTGTTGCGAAGAAGATATCTACAAATGACAATAAAGAATTGGAAGCATATAAAAAACGAAGTTTTTGGAGCAGGGGATATGTTTTAAATGTGACCGAGCTGGCTAGTTTATTCCATTTACCCAGTATTAATGTGGCTACTCCAGCAATTGTCTGGTCAACCAGTAAAGTGGCTGAACCACCCAGTAATTTACCGACACCAGATAATACCGACGAATCTGATTTAACAGTTTTTGCTAAAACTGATTTTCGGGGATTAGAGAATCAGTTTGGGATAAAAACTGATGATCGCTCTAAACATATGTATATTGTTGGTAAGACTGGCATGGGTAAAACATCATTGCTGCAAAACATGGTGATTGACGACATGCGCAAGGGTAGGGGATTGGCGGTAGTTGATCCACATGGTGATTTCGTTGATACAGTTTTAAATTATATTCCTTCTGACCGAATAAACGACGTGGTTCTCTTTGACCCTGGTGATCGAGATAATCCGATTGCTTTTAATTTATTAGAACAAGTTGAAGATGACTTTAAGCCCATTGTGACTTCTGGTTTGATCGCTATTTTTAAAAAGCTATGGTCGGAATCATGGGGTCCTAGACTGGAACATATTTTGCGCTATACTTTTTTGGCATTATTGGATTACCCCCAGAGCACCTTTTTACATGTGCCGCGGCTTTTGACTGATGAAACATTTCGTCGAGAAGTGTTAAAGAAAGTAAACGATCCGGTGGTTAAAGATTTTTGGGAGGTGGAATTTAATGGTTATCCCGACAAAATGCGGCAGGAAGCAATTTCGCCAATTCAAAACAAAATTGGGCAATTTTTGGCCAGTACAACTATTAGAAATATTGTTGGGCAGCCAGTGACTTCGATGAACATGCGTGAGATTATGGACAAAGAGCAGATTTTATTGATTAAGGTGGCCAAAGGTATTGTTGGTGAGGATAATGCTGCTTTATTGGGCGCGATGATGATTACCAAGATGCAGTTAGCGGCCATGAGTCGAGCCGACGTACCGGTTGAACAACGAGTCCCATTTAATCTGTATGTAGATGAATTTCAAAATTTTGCGACCGAAAGTTTTGCTTCTATTTTATCAGAAGCCAGAAAGTATAAATTGAATTTACACGTGGCCAATCAATACATTGAACAAATGGAAGATGTGGTTAGAGGAGCAGTTTTTGGTAACGTGGGCACTTTGGTGACTTTTCGTGTCGGGGCGACCGATGCTGACTATTTAGCTAAAGAATTCGCGCCGACGTTTACACCTGAAGATCTGACTAATCTGGAAAAATTCCATATTTATTTACGAATGACTATTGATGGCATATCTAGTCCGGCTTTTAGTGGTATGACTTTATCTTTGCCTGATGATAAGACTAGTAATCGAGAAAAAGTGGTGCGAGTTTCACGGGAACGATATGGACGCCAAAGACAATTTGTTGAGGGTAAAATCAGAGAATGGGCGGATGAAGTTGTTAAACAGAAAGCAATTAGTCAATTAAAACAAAAACAAGAAAAACAAGAAAAAAAAATGTTTAGAAAAATACAAAAAAAATCCACCAACAAAGATAATCCAGGAGAAAACTATCAGTCGCCAGTAAACTTGGAAGTTAATCAAGCCAGAGAAAATAAGTTGCTATCCAAATTAAAAGTTTTTCAAAAGACTCGTCAAGATTCAGGTACTAATGAAAATGATGATAAATCGTTGGTCAATGTCCAAAAGGGCACCGAAGCTAAAACTGACCAAAAATACTACAATAAATTAAAAGATTTTTGGCAAAAGAGAAATGAAAAAAATAAAGTAGAGAAGAAAGTTGATAATAATAAGAAAAAGGGTAAAACTGCCGATATTGGTGAGGTGACTATTAATCCAGATGGTTCAATTGTTGAAGTTGAATTAAATGATAATGGGAACGATATATTGAAGTAGATATTTTTGCTAATAATTTTTTAGGGGATTGGGTAATATAATAAGTCGCACAATGTATCTTGTGCGACTATTATTATATGATTAAGAGAAGGGTCTAATATCTTATAGTAATGGAAAATTATAGTTTATTTTAATACATGAATGTCTTTTTGGACAATATACTTTCTCGTCGGAATATATTATTCGGGCTAAATTATTATATGTCGTACAATTTGTTTGTATTTATATATTTGTGTTAGCATTGATGAATAGAAGTTGTTTGATACTACCCTATTCATTTAATAGTTGCTGGCGCATATTTTTAAACATGCCAATATAGAAGCTAAGATTGTGTAGGGTGTTAAGATACATACTCATGGGTTCTTTGTTGATGAGCAAGTGTCGTAAGTAGGATTTGGAGTAATTGGCACAGGTATAACAATGACATTGGGGATCGAGAGTGGCTAAATCATTTTTATATTGAGTCTGTTTAATTTTAATAATTCCACCCGAGGTATAGAGGTAGCCGTGACGGGCGTTTCTAGTTGGCAAAACACAATCAAACATATCAACACCCATATTTATAGCTTGTTGAATATTTTCCGGTGTGCCAACACCCATAAGGTATCTGGGTTTATTGGTAGGTAAGGTGGGAACAGTGTAGTTTAAGACATCGTACATTTGAGAATTTGATTCACCAACTGCTAGGCCGCCAATGGCATAGCCATCGAAATTGATTTCTTGTAGTCTGGCTGATGATTGAAGACGTAGATCATGAAATAAACCACCCTGAACGATACCAAAAAGGGCCTGATTTTTATGTTGGTGAACTTTTCGGCAGCGCCTGGCCCATTTTAGGGTTAAATTTAGTGATTTTTGAGCATAATCATGACTGCAATCACTGGGTGGACATTCGTCGAATACCATCATGATATCCGAACCTAAATTTTGCTGGATTCGGATTGATTTTTCCGGTGATAGAAAACATGGACTACCATCGATGTGCGATTGGAATTTGACACCGCGGGGAGTTATTTTTCTAGTTTTGGCTAAACTGAATACTTGATATCCACCACTATCAGTCAGAATGGGTTTTGACCAACTGATGTATTGATGTAAACCGCCAGCTTTACGGATAATTTGGTCTCCCGGCCGAAGGTGTAGATGGTAGGTGTTTGCTAAACAAATTTGGGCGCCGATTTCGGCCAGAGTTTTAAAATCTAAGGCGCGGATGGCGCCGGCGGTAGCAATAGGCATAAAGCAAGGGGTTTGAATATTACCGTGAGGAGTGGAGATCTCCCCTACTCGGGCGGCAGATTGTTTTGACTCTTTGATAACCTTGAATTTAAAGCTACTTTGGTTTATCATAATTGATAAAATGAATTTTTAATGCATGAAAGAATTTAGAGATAAAATAAGTCCTGATAAAGATACTGGACAATGGTTTTCAACATTGAAACAAGAAATAATGGAGTTAAAAACGGAAGAAGAAAAAGTACCAAGACTGGTGGCAACGGTTGATCAATTAAGCACATTGGATACAGCTAGAGTTGATAAAATGATTATACCAGATCGAGTGACATCAGCATCAATTGATCGTGGTATTAGATATGTCAATCAAGTTTTGCGTCCGGCTGGATTTGAAAAAGTCGGTTTATCAGTCAGGGGTGGATTTTTGACCGATCTGAAGCGGGCGAAAAGTATCTTGGCCGGATATAACCAGACTAATGAAAAACAGCCTATCCTATTCGCTAGTGGCGATTTGCCAATCAGAAACTGGTTTAATCCTAAATACTATTATGAAGACTTAACTGTAAAAGAAAAGTGGCCGCCATCAATATCACAGCTAGTTGGTTGGCGACTGCATAATGTTGGCAGTATTGTTTCTTTGCAGAATAAATTTCAACAGTTGCAGTCTTTGACAGACAAAATTGCGGGGAAAAAGCTGATTCGTTGGGATATCTACGGGATTAATGATGATGCTGATAAAATTATACCATTAATGGATCACGATACGATGTTAGCGATTGAATATTATCCTCGTTTTGGTCATCCTGATGATTTTTTTATTCGTCTTGATCAGCTCCGTAGCAAATACCGAGACAAAGAGATAGGTATTTCGTTTGATCCAGTATATTATCATATGGCGGTCAGGTTGTATAAAGGAATATTAACACCGGAACAATATTTTCAAAAAATAATCAAGGAAAGGCCAGAGCAATTAATGATGATGGAAGTTAATCAAATGGCTGATAATGCTATTAAACCCCATACTGCTTGTTTTGAGGGCAAGTTAAATTTTTATAAGTTGTTTTATGATTATGGTCAGAAGATGCATAATTTAACATATATTCCTCATTTTGCCTATGAGCCTCATCCTAAGTATTATGAAAAAATGATGGCCGAAGGCAAAGAGTATTTTGTAAAAATTATGGATAGTTTTAAGGGTAATGATAAGTATTATAAGCAAGAAATGAAAAGATCAAATAAGTAGAAATAATATGAGAAATATTGAATCTAAAGTTGACGTTTTAAAGGAGAAAGAGAAGCAAGTATTGATTATGTCAGTCAATTCGTTGAGTTGTAGCGCGACTGATCCAAAAAGGCCATTGGAGATAGTTTATCCTCCGCTAGCGACTCAAAAATTGATTGAGAGAACGAAAGAATATATTGAAAAAGTTTTTAAGCCAGCGCGTTTTGATAATACTGGTGTTTCCTTGCACGGTGGGTTTGTTACTCAAATTGAGAAATTTAAGGGTAAGAATATTAATATCACAAGTGGTGATTTGCCTGATGTAAATTGGTTTGAAAAAGAATCAGCTATACAACTTATGAATGATCTGGTTAAAGATGTTTTTTATCGTTTGCCCAAAAAGGGTATTGATAAACTACTGGGAAAGAAAAATGGGGATAAGCTAATGACGCCCCAGCATGTGGGGTGGCGGGTTAATAGCGCGCCTAGTCAAGCTAGTTTGCGAACTAAAATGCATCAATTACAGAATATTTGTGATCCTGATTGTCATGGTAAAATCTATATCCGTGTCAATGCGCAAGAAATAAAAAAGACAAATTGGAAGAATATTTTAGGTAATTTGCGAAAAAATTCAGTTTTAGCCATTGAATATAACCCCGATTATTATACTATGCAGGAATTTTTAAATACTATCTCCCAAATGAGACAGGAACGTGGAGATCATATATCTTTTTCGTTTGATACGGCTCATGTTCGGCGGGGCTATGATGATCAAAAAAATGGTCCACCAGAGCAGGAATTGGATCGTATTTGTCACGACAATGATAAGCAAAAAATGATGTCAATTGTGGAATTAAATCAAATCAAAGCTGGTGAAAAATATACTCATTCACCATTGGCAGATGGATTGGTTGATTTGGTTAAAATAATGGGTATATTTGGCCGGCTAATTCGTGAGAAAACTGATCGAGTATATCAACCACAGGTAGTGGTGGAAACTCATCCGGCTGATTTTGACAACATGATTGCCAATGGCAAAACATATTTTAGCCAAATGTATCGGGCCTATATGGATTTAAGAAAATAGATACTAAAGGCTAATGGTGATTTGTTTTTTGGTGATCGGGTGATAGAAAGATAGTTCGTAGGCAATGAGAGCAATATTTTTGTTAGGTAGTGGCGTGGCGGCGCCATATTTTATGTCGCCAATAATCGGGTGATTGATTGATGATAATTGAGCCCGAATCTGGTGAGAGCGGCCGGTAATCAAATGGATATCGAGAAATGTAGTGTTTGTTTGTTTGGGAACTGATGAGAATGAATTTGAAATAATAGATGACAGATGGGGGGAAGATTTTTTTAACTGCTGGATTTTCGCATTGGTTTTTACCTGGTATTCAAGAATTGATTTTTTATAACCGGGTTTTGATATATTAGAGACTCGAGTGATGTTTTTCTGCTCATTTTTTTGAAGATACTGGATCAAGACTTGTTTGTCCCCTACTCCCATTTTTCCTTCCACTGCCGCTAGGTATTTTTTGGTTATTAGGCTGCATCTTAATTGTTCTGATAGTCTGGAGGCTGCTTTTGATGTTTTAGCAAAAATGATTATGCCGCTGGCTGGTCGATCGAGACGATGAATTAGACCCAGGTAGACATTGCCCGGTTTATGATATTTGGCTTTGATATATCTTTTAGTTAAGGCAAAAATGGATTGATCACCAGTTCGGTCGCCTTGAGTAAGGAGGCCGGCGGGTTTGAATACGGCTATGAGGTGATTATCCTCGTATAGAATATTTAATTCCATGATATGGGTAGAGACGTTGCTCGCAACGTCTCTTATTGAAAGTTAAAAAAAGATAAATTGTGGTTATTCTTTACGGGCAGACAAGTAGTGCCAGGTGACTAGCAGGGGTGAGGCGTTGAATATGGAACTATAGGTGCCGGAAATTAAGCCGACAATTAGTGTAAAGACGAATATTCGAATGGATTCACCACCGAAGAGATAGAGAGCAACCAGAGTGACAATGACAGTTAAGGAAAGGTTCAGGGAACGAACCAGAGTTTCATTGACAGACATGTTCACCACTTCTTCAAAGGTGTGTTTGGTATATTTACGTAGGTTTTCTCGAATTCGATCAAAAACGACAATAGAGTCATGGACAGAAAAACTCATAACAGTTAAGATGGCTGGCAAGAACAAGAAATCTATTTCGACATGCCAATAGGCACCGAGAATGGAATAGACGCCAAGAACAAAAAGGACATCATGTAAAAGTGCGGCGACGGCACAAATACCAAAACGCCAAGCACTGGTGGGGGCAGGAACATTACGAAAAGCCCAGGACATATAAAGAATAATACAAAGTGAGGCAATAACTATTGCCCAGATGGTTTTACTGGCAAGTTCATTACTGATGGTCGGCCCAATGGCTTCAAATCTTATTTCTTTAATGCTGCCAAATTTGGTTTGCAGGGTGTTGATAATTTCATTGTACTGCTTTGTACCACCAATAATGCTGGAAGAGCTTGATTGATCTATTTCCGTCAAAGAACTGACTTCTTTGGTGGAGATAGAATTGTCATTTTCGTTGGTATTGTCAGTGGAGTTTTCCTCGACCGCTAAAGTATCGGTGCGAATGATAATGTTATTTTTCCCTGATGATTGGACAGAAAGATTGCCAAGATTGAGAGGAGTGAGAGTTTGCCTAACTTCTTCAGTATTGATATTTGATTGATCAACTAATTGTAGTTCAAGCAAGGTGCCACCCCGAAAATCGATGCCAAGTAGCAGGCCGTTGAATATCAGAGAAATTAAACCGGGAACAATGATAATGGCGGAAATAATATACCAAAGGTGGCGTCGGCCAATAATATTTATCATTTTTACTTAAAGTTATTCGATTAAATATAATATTATTTATTTTTGATACCAAATAGACCAGGATTATCTGAGGAACTAAGAAATAATCGAAGGAAAGTGCGGGTAATGGTAATAGCTGAAAACATGCTGACCAAAACACCGACAGCGAGAGTTAAGGCAAAACCTTTGATCGTACCGGTGCCAACAAACCAAAGAATAAGACAAGTAATCAAGGTCGAAAAGTTGGCATCACGAATGGATGGCCAGGCGCGTAAGAAACCGGCTTCAATGGCTGAACGTAGAGTTTTACCGTCACGTAATTCTTCTTTGGTGCGTTCAAATATCAGAATATTGGCGTCGACGGCCATGCCGATGGATAAGATAAAAGCCGCTGCACCCGCCAAAGTGATAGTAACAGGGATTAATTTGAAAATTGAAATGGAGATGAGAATATAAATGCCAAGAGCCATTGAGGCTAATAGACCAGGTAGTCGATAGTTGAGTAGGAGGAAAATGATAATTAAAAAGAGACCGATTAAACCGGCGACCAAGCTTCTTTGCATGGCTTCGTTGCCCAGGGTGGCACCAACATTGGATTGGCCGATCAGTTTAACTGGGACTGGCAAAGCACCGGAATTCAATTGAATTTTCAGGTTTTTGGCATCTTCGACCGTAAAATCGCCTTCAATGATAGCGTTGCCATCAGTAATTTCAGCCTGGACAGTGGGAGCGGAAATAAGGAGATCGTCGAGGAAGATGGCAATTCTTTTTTGCAGGTTATTTTTAGTTAAAGTGGCAAATAATTCTTTACCCTGATCATTAAATTCAAGGGTAACGACAGGAGTATTTTTTTGAGGATCAATCTCGATATCAGCTTTTTTGAGATTGGCACCAGTTAAACCGGTATCCGCCCACCAATTGATGTCATTTTGTAAAAGATCTGGATTGGGATCAATTGGTTCAGCTCGGAACTGTAATTGAGCGGTTTTACCAATAAGATCAATAGCTTGGCTAATATCGTTGACACCAGGTAACTCAACGATAATTTTATCTTCACCACTAGTTTGAATTAGTGGCTCAGTGACACCGAGTTGATTGATACGAGAGTCAATGATATTAATGACACCTTGGATGGCTTCACTTTTCTCACCGGCGGAAATTTTGGAAACATCGGCTTGATAGGTTAGTTGCGTTCCTCCTTTAAGATCTAGTCCTTGATGGATTTTTAATTCTTTGTGCAGATTAATTTGATCAAAATTGAGATCGGGGCCGTTGGGCCAAGTGACTAGAGCGGAAATAATGGTGATAACGATAATAAGGATGGTGAGTAGAAAAGTATTTTTTTGCACGGCTTTTTAAAATTAATAATGAATAATTAATAATGAATAATTAATTAGATAATTATTCATTTAAAAAAGGCAACTAATTGATATTGTAGTTGATTGACCGATAAAAGACAACTGGGTTGGAAGTTACAAGTATTTATCTTGTTTATTGGCTTTTAGTAGATCAATAATTTTTTTCACATCATTGGCTTTGTCCTTACTACAGACCAGGGTGATGTCCGGCGTATCAACTATTATCAGGTCTTTAACCCCGACGGTGGCGATGGGTTTGGACAGACTATATATTAGGGAATTGTCGGTATCGACTTGGTAAATTTCTCCTTTGGTGACATTGCATAATTTTTCGTCGCCGTTCTGACATAATTCATCCATAAGGGTTTTCCAAGTGCCAATGTCACTCCACCCAATATCGTCGGCCGGGATACCAATCAGATCTTTTTCTTTCTCGGAAACGCCGTAATCGATAGGAATATTTTCCATGTCGGGAAAATATTTTTTTAAGGCCGTTTTTTCATGTTTGGTACCAATGGCAGTTGCTATTTTTTCCAGAGCGGTGGAACTATCGGGCAAATGTTTTTTGAAAGCATCAAGCATGATTTTGACGGGCGTAATGTACATGCCGGCATTCCAGAGATAGGAGCGACTGTTGAAGAATTTTTTGGCGGTTTTTAGATCCGGTTTTTCAATAAATTGGCGAATATTGTAGGCTTCGGTTTTATTGTGAGTATTGATTTGTTTACCAATATTGATGTAGCCCAGTCCAGTATGAGGAAAAGTCGGTTTGATTCCGAGAAGGACAATCCGCTGAAATTTTTTGGCGATTTTGCCGGCTTCTAAAATATAATTAACAAATTTTTTAGGGTTAGAGATGCGATGGTCGGCCGGGAGAAAAGCTGCAACGGCTTGTGGATCTTTTTTATAGATATAGGTGCAGCACAAGCCAATGGCACTGGCCGTATTGCGAGGTACTGGTTCAGCAATGATGTTTTCAGGCGGAAAATCCGGAATTTGTTTTTTGATTTCACTAATATAATTTTTATTGGGATTGATATAGATATTCTCAATTGGTATTTTGCCTTGAAATCTATCAATAGTGTCTTTGAGCATCGATTGATCGGAAATAAGATTGAATAGTTGTTTAGGTTTGTTTTGGCGGCTCATGGGCCAAAGTCTTGTGCCTTGACCACCAGCCATGATGACAATATGCATCTTTAATTAGTTAATTGATATTTATTTATATACTCGATTATAACAAATATTTATTAATATTTGACACTTGATTCTCGGGCTAACGCGTTTTGATTGAGTTAATTATTTCGGAGAAGTCAGTTGGTAATTCAGAAATTAAATTTTTCTTTCGGCGGCTACTTGGATTAATTATTTTCAGAGAATAGGCGTGTAACAATTGCCGTTTAATTTTCAGTAATTTGGATATCTTCGATGAGGTTTTAGTGTAATAGGTTTGATCGCCGATGACGGGCATGTTTTCTGACAGAAGATGGACTCTGATTTGGTGCGTGCGGCCAGTTTCAATTTGGACGTCCACTAGACTGAGATTGTCCCCGTGAAAGGAAAAATTTTGCATGGTTTGGTAACGAGTGATGGCTGTTTTACCTTGCTTGGTCATGGTAGTAGCGAACTTTTTCCGGTCAGAATGGCTGCGCGTGATGTTTTTTCTAATTACTCCCCTACTTTGGTATTGGTTATTTAAAACCAAAGCGTAATATTTTTTTGTCCATTTTTGGTTTTTGATGTCTGATTGGAGCTGGTTGAGTGAGGCTTGATTTTTGGCAATGACCAAAAGGCCGGAAGTGTCTTTGTCGAGACGATGGACTATGCCTGGGCGATAGATGTTGTTGATCGGATCGAAATTTTTAAAATCGGGATAGTGATAAAGCAGGATGTTGACTAAAGTATTATGCAAATGGCCGGGGCCAGGATGGACGGCAATACCGGCGGGCTTGTTTATCACTAAGATATCATTGTTTTCATAAATTATGTCTAAATCAGCTTTTTGAGCTTGGAGAGTTAATTCCTGGGGTGGAGGGATTTGAATATGGATTTGATCACCAATCTTGACTTGATGACTGGGTTTATAGATAATTTTTTGGTTGATACGAGCGTGACCAGATTTAATGAGGGCGGCAATATAACCACGGGATAGATTATGAATATTAATGGTAATGATTTTGTCTAAGCGTGACGACTGATTGGCAATAAATTGATGGACGATAGGTTTCATAGTTGGGTTAATATTTTTTTCACCTGTTTGAGACTGGCGGCTTGGAAAAGTTGCTGCCGATAAGATTTGGCTTGGGGAAAATTTTTGATGTACCAACCATAGTGTTTGCGCATTTGGATAATGGCCAGCTGTTCTTGACCGGTTTGTTTAATCATTAATCGGCTGTGTTCCAGAATAATCTTGATTATCTTTTTGATATTGAAGCGGGGCCGGATTTTGATTCCTGATAAAATAGCGCGACTTTGTTGAAAAATCCAAGGGTTACCCAAAGCACCGCGACCAATCATAATGCCGGCCGGGGTGTATTTTTTAATATGTTTAACAGCTTGAAACGGATCAACAATATCGCCGCTGCCAATGACTGGCACGCTTAGTGATTGAGAAATTTGTTTGACTTGATCCCAATTGGCTTGGCCCTGATATTTTTGTTTGACGGTGCGACCATGAATGATCAAGCAGTCAATATGGCTTTGAGTAACGATTTTTTTATAGAAAGACGGGGGCAAGATTTGGTCATAGCCGATTCTGGTTTTGAGCGAGAGGGGTAGATTGATATTTTTTTTTATGGTGAAAAGGATATCGATAAGTTTGTCGGGCTCTAATAATAACCGGCCGCCATGGCCGGAAGCAATCATGCTGCGAGCCGGACAGCCACAATTGAAATCGATACCATCGGCGCCAATGGCTTGCGCGAACAAAGCCGCTTTGATTGTTTCGTCGATGGTGTTGCCAAAAACTTGAATAATAATTGGTTTTTCTTTGGGACTATATTTGGTTTTGGCTATTGTCTTCTGATTATTGTAATTGAGACCCATGGCACTGACCATCTCAGAAAAGACCACGTCGGCGCCATATTTTTTAAAAATTATTCGTTGCGCTGAATTGGTGATGCCGTGCATGGGTGCTGAACAGAGGTGGGGGTGATTTTTTGACCAGGAGAATGGCATATGAAAAATTAATTACGAATTACGAATACGAATTACGAATTTACAAGTTATGCAAATTATATTTTGCACTCATATTATTTTTTTGTGGACAACCTGTCTGAGCGTTAATCATAGTCCCGGTCCGTCAGTAGCGAGTTTTGGGAGCAAAAAAATAATATGAGTGCAAAATATAATTTGCATAACTTGTAAATTCGTAATTCGTATTCGTAATTCGTAATTAATTTTATTTTCTGGTAATTTGGGGGCCGGTGGAGGTGTCTTCGATATGGTAGCCGGCTTGTTCGATTTCTTTTCTTAATTGATCAGCTTTTTGATAATCTTTGGCTAATCTGGCTTCTTCTCGTTGTTGGCCCAGCTTTTTAATTTGAGCGGGAATTTTTTCTTTGACTTGGAATAACACACCCAGGATTTGATCAAAATCTTCCAGCAGATTTAGAGTTTTTTCGGCGGCTTTTTTGCCAATTTTCTTATCATCAAGCAGTATGTTTACTTTTTTAATCAGGTTGTGGATAACTGAGATGGCTTTGGGTGTGTTGAGATCGTCTTGAATCGCCTCAAAAAATTGGTCATGGGAAGAGATGAACAGACTTTCATAACTATTGGCGGGAATATTGGGCATTTCTTTTTTAACGTTTTGCAGACGAATGATAAATTTATCGATATTTTTGAGAACATTGTGAGCAGCTTTGATGCTATCCCAGGTAAAATTTTGTTTAGAACGATAATGACTGGTCAAGAAAAGATAGCGCAGGTCACGGCCGGTGTATTTTTTGTGTTTAATATCGCGCAGAGTGTAGAAATTACCTTTGCTTTTAGACATTTTTTGTCCGTCAACGAGTATGTGTTCACGATGTAGCCAGTAATTGACAAATTTTTTGCCGGTATAGCTTTCAGATTGAGCAATTTCATTTTCATGATGAGGAAAAAGATTATCAACGCCGCCGGTATGAATGTCAATGCGCGGTCCCAGGTATTTCATGCTCATGGCGGAGCATTCAATATGCCAACCCGGGCGGCCTTCGCCATAGGGAGAAGGCCAGTAATTATCACCATCTTCCGGTGTACGAGCTTTCCAGAGAACAAAATCAGCGGCTTGTTCTTTGTCATATTCTTGGTGGTCAACCCGATGGCCAATTTTGAGGCCACTCTTGTCTAATTTGGCTAGTTTGCCATATTCAGGAAATTTAACGATGGAAAAATAAACGGAGCCATCTTGGCCTTGGTAGGCAATATTTTTTTTCATTAAATCTTTAATAATTTTGAGCATTTCGGGAATATGCTCGGTGGCACGGGGCATGAAGTGTGGCGGGATAATATTGAGATCTTGCATATCTTCAAAAAAAGCAGCTGTATACTTGGTAGTATGTTCTTGCAAGCTAACATGTTGCTCTTGGCTGGCTTTGATGGTTTTATCTTCAATGTCGGTAATATTCATGGCATGTTTGATGTCGTATTGGTCGTATTCGAAATAACGACGGAGAATGTCAGCAAAAACATAGGCGGAAAGATTGCCAATATGCACATAGTTGTAAACAGTTGGCCCACAAATATACATGGTGACTGCATGGGGTTTAATGGGGACAAATTCTTCTTTTTGTTTGGTAAGCGAATTATATAGTTTTAGAGCCATTTTTTGTATTTAAAATATTGAATAATTATGATTTCTAAAATGATCATGATGAAAATGGTGATAAAGAAGCCATATGAGGTGCCATAAAAATCCAGGGATTCAAAATTCATGCCAAAAATGCCCGCAATGAGAGTTAGCGGCATGAGTGAGACGGAGATAATGGTTAGAATTCTCATGACATCGTTAATTTTATGACTGGTGAGAATGTCACTAATATCAATCATACCATCAATCAAGTCTTGATAGTGCTTGGCGATATTGAGAGTTTTTTCTTGCGACTCAATCAGGGCATCAAAATATACTTGGCTGGTAGAATAGTTTTGAATAATTTTTGATTTTAATATCTCTTTGGTGACAACGAGGTTGGGTTGAGTAATGGCTTTAATTTGGAGAATGTTTTTACGGGCAAGTAACACATTGCCAATCGATGTTTTGAAGTCGCCGGTAATTAATTCTTTTTCCAATTTTTTGATTTTGGAAACGGTGTTACTGATAATGGCAAAGTTGTTATTGGTAACTTTACGAATAAGTTCATGAAGAACGTATTCAGTACTTTTTTTGAAATGTGGATGATGATGAGCTTGGTCATTGATTTTTTCAATAATCCTATCGATAGCCGGCAGAGGATGTTGATGAATGCTAATAATAAATCTGCGGGAAAAAAATATGTCAATTTCTTCAATCAATATTTCATCTTCATTTTGCTGCAAGGCGGCATGAATAACGATAAAAATATATGATGGATGTTCATAGGTTTTGGCAATTTGAATTTGATCTAAACACTCCTTTGTATCAGAATCGTGCAGGTTATATTTTTGAGCTAACTTTTTCAGTTCGGTTTTACTCGGATCTTGGATGTCAATCCAGGTTTTACCGAGAAATTTGCTGGCCGTTATTTTGTTTTTTGACATAATATTGATTATTTACGTCCTTCCATAGCTTTGGTAAGAGTAATTTCGTCGGTGTATTCCAGGTCGGTGCCCATGGGTAGACCAAAAGCGAGGCGGGTGATATGAATATTATTCGTTTTGAGCATGTTTTGGATATAGATGGCAGTGGCTTCTCCCTCTAAATTCGGGTTGGTCGCGATTATTAATTCAGCAATATCTTGGTTTTGTAAGCGACGATAGAGATTATCTAAAGTGAGATGTTCGGGGCCAATGCCATCGATGGGAGAAAGGGCGCCATGCAAAACGTGATAGTGACCGCGATAGTTAGTCTTTTCAATGGCAATAATGTCCAACGGCTGTTCAACGACACAGATGGTCTGGGCTTCTCGTTTGGGATCTTGGCATATTAGACAAGGATTGGTGTTGGTGTAATTGTGACAATTGGAACATAGTTGCAGATTTTGTTTGAGATTGGTTAGGGCCGAACCAAAATCTAGTATTTCTTGGTTGTTTTTGTGTAGTAAATAATATGTAAGCCGACTGGCTGTCTTTTGACCAATACCGGGTAGCCTACTAAAATGATTAATCAGATTACTGATTGATGATGGAATATGGGCCATATTAATTGGTGACGTAAATATTGAGAAAGACACCATTGTCTTCCATCCAGTTGGCTCCTTCGGCCACTAATTGATAATATTCGGTATAAACACCGGGAGTGTGGGGGGCTTGAATGGTAAAATTAAAGGTGCCGATTTCGCCGGGATCGATTTCAGTCTCGGCCAGGTTGGTGAGGCGGTTAGGGGAAAGCCAGGAGGTCTGGTCGTAGAAAATACTGTTACGGTCTTGGGAATGACTGGTGGCTAACCGGACGGGATTGGCGCCACTATTTTTCCAGGTTTGGGAGCCGGTGTTTTGGTATTTAATTTGCAGTTCGATTTTATCGCCGGCGGCGACGGTGGGATAGTTTGATTGACTAATCCATTGGTTGGAATAGGCTGGTTGCCAGACATTGATATGCCAAACAATATCGGGATCATTAAACCAAGAGTGGTTTTCGGCGACGGGACGAAAATGTTCTTCATATTCTTTCATTTCCTGAGGGGCGGTAATGGTAAAATTAAAAGTGGCTTCCTGCCCGTAACTAACACCAGAAGTCGCCAGTTTGACCGGCCGGTTAGCGCCGATCCAACTGGAATTACTAAATGAAGAGGCGCGATCGCGATTGTTGTCGGTGCCAAGATGAATGGGGTATTGGCCAACGTTGTACCACCAGTTTTTACCAATGTTTTTTAATTTCACCCACACATTGGTGGTTTCGCCGGGTTTGAGAGTAATATTTGATGGTGACTGATCGATTATTTCAGCAGCATAGTCAGGTGGGGTGTAATTGGCTTGAATGCCTGATTCATTGTGGACAATGACGGTGGTGCCGTTGGGAGCCCAGTCGTATAACCACTCGGCGTTGGCTAGTGATAGGCGAATACATCCATGGCTAACCCGCCAGCCAAGGTGATTTTCACCTTCATAAACTCGTCCCCAACTATATTGCCAGTAGGGTAAGCCATGAATGCCATAGCTGCCATCGGAAGTGATCGCCATCCAGTTAGGCATGTAGAGATCATAGGGAGTGGAATAGGCATTGGGGATATGATTGTATATTTGATGGGTGCCAATAGGAGTCGGCATATCCCAGGTACCGGTGGAAATGGGAAATTGATTAATAATTTGGTAATTTTCAATGATGGTCATGCGTTGATCAGCAATTGATACATCAATTACTTTACTGCTATTTGCTTTGGCTTTTTCTATTTCAAATGATTGATTGGGAATGGAAAAAGTAAGAGCAAGGGCGATAATAATGGTGATAATGGTCGCTTTTTTCATGGTTTTCATTCAATGATAATAAAGTTATTTCTAATATATTTATATTTTATAATTTTTAAGCTAGTTTATAAAGAGTGTCCACATACCAAACACCCTGGCAATTTATTTTGGCCAGGGTATTGGTAAAAAAAGCGACCGAGAATAATACTATCGAGAAATCAGTAAGTGGGGGCAAGAATCAGCTGTCTTTGGATATGATTGAGAGAATTCTCAACGTAGGATATTTTTTGATGAATATCGAACATGGAATCAAGCCGAGTAATAACATTGAGTTGTTGTTTGAGGTAATTAAGTTTATTAATAATTTGGGCCTGGGTGATGCGATGATCGATAAGATATTGTTCTAGTCCGGCAATCCATAGTTTGTAATCAGCTACCATTTGAACAATTTTCTTTTGGGTGATTTTTTTCATGTTGGGCTCCTTTTTTCTTAGATAATATTTATTTTTACTGGTTTTATTATAGACAACAAAAAACTCATCAAATATGACATTTTAATGAGCGGGCGTAATTTTGAAATAAGCGGTAAATTACCAGTTTAATTTTTCTTTAACCTGGGCTGAGTAACGACGAGAAACAGGGATAGTGGCTTTGTTGTTGAGTTCAATTTGGTAGTTGGATTTTTGCCACAAGTACATGCGCGACACATGTTCAGTGTTAACAATGTATGATTTGTGAGCGCGAACGAAATTGTCGGGTAAACATTTTTCCAGATCTTGTAATTTGTAATGCACTCTTTTATGAATATTATCTTTGGTGTGAGCAAATACCACTGGTCCTTCGGCATGAAAATAGGTAATATCACACAGGTGAAATATGTAACGATCATTGGGATTGGTGCCGACAGCGGTTATTTTGCCATTGATGTGATTATTGACTTGCTCAATGGTTCCAGTATCAATTTTTTTACTGGTGGGGGCTTTGAGGATATTGGTAATTTTATCAATAGTAATTCGAAAACGAACCGGATCAATTGGTTTAAGAATATAGTCGATGGCATTTAGTTCAAAAGCTTTAACGGCATAATCATCATAGGCGGTGACAAAAATAATGTGAGGTGGTTTTTTTAACTGGCTGATTTTTTTAGCCAATTCGATACCTGAAATAAACGGCATATTAATATCGAGAAAAACTAATTCTATCTGATGCTCTTGGATAGTGGCAACAGCTTGACGAGGGTTATTGAGATCATAAATATGCCTTTTATCGATATATTGGCTGCAATGATAATATAGTTCCTCGATAGCTGGTTGTTCATCATCAATGATGAGAGTTTTAATTTTGAGCATAATTTTTTATTAAATTACGAGTGGTATGATATTAAAATTAATTTATACCACTCGTTAGATTGGTATCTTCAGGTTAACAATCGTGCCTTTTGCGGAAGTATCAATATCGATTAGGTCTTCTCGTTGATAAAAATTTTTAAGACGAGCAATAGTGCTGGGTAAACCAAGATGTTTGTGTATTTTGATATTGGATTGAATATTTTTAATGATTTTTTGGGGTATACCTTGCCCATTATCTTTGGTAATGAGAATGAGTAAATTACGAGCTTTTTTAACTGATAGTTCGACGGTTACTTTTTCTTGTTGCTTTATGTTGTGGACAATGGCATTTTCAACGATTGGTTCCCAAATGAGGTTGGGAACTTTGTATTTGGTATAAATATCGGGGATGTCTCTTTTGATGGTAATTCTTTCACCGAATCTGGCTTTGGCGATAGCAATATAGCTGTCGATGTTTTTGATTTCGTCAATAAGTGGCACTAGCTCTCCTTGTTTACGTAAACTGCTGCGCAAAAGCGAGGAAAGTTCAATTACTAAATCATGAGCTTGCGATGGATTGGTTCTGGTCAAAGAACCAATGGTATTGAGAGAGTTAAAGAGCCAATGGGGATTGATTTGTGACTCCAGGGTTCTCAAGCGAGCTTGATTTTGCAGATAAATCATTTGTTGCTGTTTTTGATAATTGATAATGGAATAGATGATATAAAGAAAAATAACCACGCTGCTAATTTGGATTAAAATCACGATAAAAACGGAGGCAATATTTTCCCAAAGAGATTTATAGATAAATCCTTCCAGTAGGAAATAAAAGACGCCGATTTGCAGTATGGAAAAAATAAACTGTACAATAGCGGCGGTAATCATTTTTTTACGATTACTTTGCTGGATCCGACTAATGATGCCACTAACTATGCCGGCCAGAATAGTGAGAATAGCGTAGGGCCAGGAAAGAGGAAAAAGTTGCCGTAGCAAAAAAGCCGCTACTAGAGAAACCGTGAAACTAACCCGCAGTCCGGCTAGAATACCGGAAACGACAATAATGGGTAAGGCCAGATCAAAGATGAGCAGTCTTTTTTCACCATAGTTAAAAAATAAGGTGATGGTATAGATGAGGATAAAAGTTAAAGCCAGGGATATTTTTTCAATAATACTGGGTTTGACAATATTGAAGTTGTTTTTGATGACTAAATGACTGATCAAAAAAGCAATCACTAAAACAATGGCACTGCGACCGGCAATGTCGAGAATTTGATTCCAAAAAAAGATGTTGGGAGTCATAAAAATAAAATAATACTTTATCTTATTATAAATGATAAATTTAAAATTATACCTTTTGACATATTTTTAACAAGTGTGCTAATATAAATTTAGACATTTAATTAACACTTATGCTAAGTAATAGCTCAACAAAAATCAGCGAGAGAGTTCAGGTGGTGGTTAGTTTTTCTCAACAAATTACTCCCCTACTCCTGGTCTGGCAAAAACGGCGGATCTATATCAAAAAACTAAACCTGGTTTTTGAGAAAAAAGTGGGAAGCAGGTTATATTATTATTTTCATGTAAGCGACGCGGAAAATAATGGCTATAAATTGTGTTTAAATACGGATAATTTGGAGTGGATTTTGGAAGAAGTCAGTTATTAAATGGTTAAGACAAATTATTTATCTAATTATAAATTTATGAAAATAAAATCAAGGCCAAACGATTTATTCAAGTTCCCGTCCAGTCGTTTTCTGATGATGCATATTGATATGAATAGTTATTTTGCAGCTTGTGAGCAGCAGGCTAATCCGGCTTGGCGGGGGCGTCCACTAGGAGTTTGTTCGTATATTCATCCCAAAGGAACTATTTTGGCGGCTTCGAAAGAGGCTAAACAGATCGGCATTAAAACCGGAACTAAAATTTGGGAAGCCAAGCTCAAATACCCGCAAATTATTTTGGTGCGGGATGATCCGGCTAAATATCGGGTAATTACCGAGCGAATAAATAAGATTTTTAGCGATTATTCAGATAAAGTGGAAAAATACAGTATAGATGAAAGTTTTTTAAAATTTAGTTTTGCTAATAAAAACTTTGATGAAGATAAAGAAATTGCCAAATTAATAATAATTGCTAACCAAATTAAACAAAGGATAAGGTCGGAAGTGGGCGAATGGCTGACCGCTTCGATTGGGATTGCTCCGACTAAATTTTTAGCCAAGATTGGCTCTGATTTCAAAAAGCCAGATGGCTTATTGGTGATTCGCAAAAATAATGTCGATGAAATTTTACATCAATTGGAATTAACGGATATTTGGGGTATATCTTGGGGTTTGAAAAGACAATTAAATGCCATCAGTATTTTTAGGCCCATGGATATCAAATACGCCAAGCCATCGTTTTTATTAAAGAAGATGGGGAAAATGGGTTATTTTCTGTGGTCGCGACTAAATGGTTTGGAGATCGATTGTCTAAAGGTCGATAAAGACGAAAAGCAAAAATCAATCGGCAATTCTTACACTTTATTGCGAAAAACAGCTGACAAAGAACAAATTGCTCGGATTATGATGAAATTATGTGAAAAAACTGGCCGACGCTTGCGACGAAAAAGTAAGGTGGCAAAAGTGGGGTGGATTGGCTGGCGTTATACCTATGGTGGTGGTTTCGCGCGTCAACAAAAAATGGGCCGCGCCACCGATGATAGCTGGGAGATTTTTCAAAATTTATACCAACATTTGAATAATCATATTTTACACGATCAGATCAGTAAAATCTTTATTAGTGTTTCGGATCTGGAAACAAAAAGACTACAACTTAGTATATTCGCCGATGAATTAAAAAAAGATCGACTGGTTAAGTCGATGGATGAGATAAATGATAGATATGGCGAATTTACAGTGGCCCGAGGGGCGATTAGTGAATGGAGTGAGGACATATCTGATCGAATAGCTTTTGGAAAATAATTAATCAATCATTGATGATCAAAAAAACCAGGTGTAATTATTTACTATTTTTAACTCTATTGATGTTGAATTTTAGTTTATTCATCTGGATAATCTTGAATTCGTAGGGTTTGGTGCATAACAAAAGTAGCTGGTCAATTAATTTTGATTTTTTATTTTTCATTTGTTTATTGGACTATTATTTTTTCTTTTTTATTTTCTCTTTTTCAATCATTTTTAACACTTTTTTAACTAGGACAGCGGGGTCTTTATCATAGGCAATTTTACCTGGTCCTCGGTAACCCTTATCAACAAGTTCGCGGAATTCATTAACTAGTCCTCCGGTATCTTCCAGGACTCCAATTGGTTTTTTATCTTCGAAGGCGATGGTAAATTCATTGAGGGTGCCAATACGGCCACAGACACTGATAATAGCGTCAGCCATGCGGGTTAACAACAGATTGCGCCCGGAGTAACCAAAGCCAGTGTACATGATTAAATCATAATATTCAGTCGGCAACTGGTAGCGACGAACATGGTCTTTTTCTGAAGCGGCTGGTGAGATACCAATGCTGATACCGCCGGCTTCTTTACAACCCTGAGCGGCATAGTTGGGCATACCAGTAGTAGCGCCAGTAATAAGAAAAGCATGATTTAGGGCAATTTGACGTCCTAATTCTGTAACTTCATTTTTGGCATTAGCGCTGCAGACTTCCGCCATGGCTGAACCGGAAACACAGATGGCATATTTTAAATGAGTCTTATCATAGGGATTAGAAAAGGACTTATCATGTCGGCTGATTTTTATTTTTTTCGGTTTCATTTTTGCCTCGTTCTTTGATTATTTTAAGAGAAGGTGAGAAATAATTTATATTTTTTTAATTTTTAGTGGGCATTTTTTTACTTTTTGTTTCATTTGCCGTAAAGTCAGTAATCCTTTTTGGGGACCAACGTATCGGATAACTTCATCAGAATTCATGGTGCCCCACAAGAGAGCTTGGGCATGATCTTTACCGTGAATTATGGCAGCAATGTAGCCGGTGGAGAAAGCATCACCGGCGCCGGTTCTTTCCACAACTTTGGTTTTGGTGGCCGGAATATGAATAAATTCACGACCATTGTAAGAATAGGCACCATATTCGCCATCAGTAATAACCACATTGTCCGGTCCCAGGTCAAACATGGCTTTGAGTAGGTATTTGATTGGTCGAGGTTCACTGGTTTCTAAAATTATGTTAGCCTCTTCTTTGTTAACAATAATAACATTGCATTGATCGATGACATTTTTAATTTTTTTGTAGCCGTCTCGCACCTGGAGAGTGCCAGGATTAAAACCCATTTTGACGCAGTTTTGACGACAGTATTTGACTGTATCAGCATATAATTGTTCATAATTTTGACCAACGGAAGTGAGATAAATCCATTGCGGTTTATTTTTTATGGGCGGGAATTTATATTTTCTAATTTCATGATGGGAAAAAATGGTTCTTTCCCCCTCATAATTAATGATGGCGGAGTAGTTGGTGGGCGATTTGGGATCTTCCTGCAAGTGAGAAATATCAACTTTTTCTTTACGAAAATTTTTGATAATCGTTTCCCCGCTGCCTTCGTTGCCGACGACGGTACAGATAGCACTTTTTAAACCGAGCCGGCTGGAGCCAATGGCCATATTGGCGGCATTGCCAGTACCTGGTATTTGGATTACTTCTTCGACGGGAATTTTGTCACCATAGTGGAAACAAATCTCACAAAATTGTTTTTTTAGATTGCATTTGACGTTTCCTTCCTCCAGGTTGAGAAAAACGTCAACAGTACAGTCACCAATAGATAATACGTCTAGTTTCATCGTTTTTGTTTTGGTTAATAATTTAGGGAGTTAATAAATTTTAAATTTTAAATTTTCAATTTTAAAACAATTTTAAATGATTAAATTTTAAAGGCAAAACTTTTCTATACTTTGTGCCTGTTTTAAAATTTATTCATTTATAGATTTAAAATTGTTTTAAAATTGAAAATTTAAAATTTAAAATTAATTAACTATTTATGATTAATTTTATTTTTTCAATAATAGATATTGTGTCCAGACCAAATTTGGCTATTAACTCATCGGGTTGGCCGGATTCGCCAAAGGTATCCGATACGCCAAGACGAGTAATGGGAACCGGGTATGATTCTGACAAAAATTCACTGACAGCTCCACCAAGGCCACCATTAATCTGATGCTCTTCAATGGTAACGATGCGTTTAGTTTTTTGGGCGGAGGTGAGAATAGTTTTTTGATCAAGCGGTTTGATGGTATGTAAATTAATAACTTCAATAGATATTTTTTCTTTTTCCAGTTCAATAGCGGCCAGGAAAGCGTTGATCAAAACGGGGCCGGCACCAATGATACTTAAATCTTTTCCTTCTTTAAGAATATTGGCCTGGCCGATTTTAAATGGCGACTTGGGCGTAGTGACGACCGGTGTTTTTTCCCGGGCAAAGCGGAAATATACCGGGCCGGCGTGTTTAGCGGCAGCAATAGTGGCTTTTTTGGTTTCTTCATAGTCGAGGGGAACAATCACTGTTAGATTGGGCAAAACTCGAGTGATAGCAATATCTTCCAGGGCCTGATGAGTGGCACCGTCTGGCCCCACCGAAACACCAGTGTGAGCGCCGGCAATTTTGACATTGGCCTGGTTGTAACAGACGTTGACACGGAGTTGATCCCAATTACGACCGGGAGAAAAGACGGCATAGCTGGAAACAAAAGGTATTTTCCCCTCTAAAGCCATGCCGGCGGCAATACCCATCATGTTTTGTTCAGCCACCCCGCAGTCAAAAAACCTAGCCGGATAGGCAGCGGCAAATTTATCAACCCGTGTCGATTCGGCCAGATCACCAGTCAGTACTACGACATCAGGATTGGTTTGACCCAATTCTAGTAACGCCTCACCGTAACCATTGCGAGTGGGAACAAGTTGATGTTTTTTTACATTTTTAATTAGTTTTGCCTGTGAATTAATCATTTTATAAAACAAATAATAGAATGAAGCCAATAATTAATACTACCCACCAGAGCCAATGACCTTCAGTTTTATTTAGCAGCCAGAAATAGGCTAAAAAGAAGATAAAATTTAAAAATAGATCACTAATGGTAAATAAAAGATTGTTATTAATAAAAATGCCGGGATTAACAAAAAGATTTAAAACAATTAATACCAACACATATGAACCAGCACAGAGATAAGGATTCTTGGTGAGATTGAGTAATTGAATTAAACCGTAGAGGATAATGAGGTTGATGGCAAAAAACATGAATATTATTTATTAGATAATAATTGTTTCAAGGCTTCTTTGGCCTGAACCTGATCAGGCGGGATGCCGTGCCATTTGGGGTCGTTTTCCATAAAATCTACCCCTTTGCCCGGGATGGTATGAGCCAGAATGATGGTCGGCTTTTCATAGATGGCTTCGGCTTGATGGCAGGCATCAATGATTTCTTCAATATTGTGGCCATCAATATCAATCACATGCCAGTTGAATGCTTCATATTTGGCTCGCAGTGGTTCGAGGGGCATAATATCTTCAGTGTGGCCGTCGATCTGGATATTATTGCGATCCATGATCTGGACAAGATTATTAAGTTTATACTTGGCAGCGAACATGATGGCTTCCCAAGTTTGACCTTCATTGTGTTCGCCATCTGAAGTTAGACAAAAAACACGGTGTTTTTGGTTATTTAGTTTGGCAGCTAGCGCCATCCCACACGCTTGCGACAATCCTTGGCCCAATGGTCCGCTGGTGTTTTCCAGGATTGGTAATGATTGGCGGTGGGGATGCCCTTGCAGGCGACTGCCTAATTGTCTTAATGTTAATAGTTCTTTGTGGGGAAAATAGCCAGCTTCGGCCAGGGTGGCATAGAGTACCGGGCATATATGCCCGTTGGAAAGAATGACACGGTCTCTTTCCGGCCATTTTGGTGCCTGGGGATTGTGATTGAGAACATTGAAATATAAAGCAGTAAACACATCAGCCATACCCAACGGTCCAGCGCTATGGCCGGACTGGGCGATAGTCAATGATTTAATAATGTTGATGCGGATATTTTGGGCAATTATATTCAGTTTTGGGATGGAAGTGATTTTTTTCATCTATTTGTTGTATTTATTGATAAATGCTTCCAGTTCATCGATTTTTTGTTCAATATCCAGGGAAAGAAATATATCTGATCCAACCACTATTTCGTTGGCGCCAGCCAAGATAACTTGTTGGATGGTATTTTTAGGCTGAGTGTGCAGGCCACCATCGACTTGAATATTGATTTGCGGATAACGGTTGCGCAGGGTTTTAATTTTGCCTAGGACACTGGGCTGGAACTTTTGGTGTGATTTACCAGGATTGACGCCCATAACCGTGATTCCATCAACATGGCTCACCTTGTTATTAATTTTACTTAATGGTGTTTCGGGATTGATGGCCAGGTATAATTTAAGATAATTATTCTGGTGAATTTTAAATAATTTTTCCCAGTCCACCAAGGCTTCAATGTGAACAATAAATTTTTCTATGCCAGCACTGATCCATTCATGGATATGGTTTTCGGGATGATTAATCATCATGTGGAGTTCGCTGGCGCAGACCGGATTTAGTTGATGATAGTCACGGGCAGTGAAATTAGATTTATGAGGCACAAATTTACCGTCCATGTAATCAATTTGGATGTATTCAACCAGGTCCTCCACCGCCTCAATCTTGTCAATCAATTGTTTTTTGTCACCAGCCAGAATGGCTGGGATAAGGATTACTTTTGACATTTTTCGTATGATTTAATTTGTTTTAGTCTTCTTTGATTTTTGGTTTTTCCTGAGAATGGAGTATTGATAAATTTGTTAACAGTTTTTTTGGCTTCGGATTTGGTGATAAAATCGGCTGGCAGGATTAATATATGCGGGTTATCGTCATTTCTGGCGGCCACGGCTACTTGTGGTTGCCAGCACAGGGCGGCGCGGATACATTTGGTTTTATTGGCGGCAATATCCATGCCAATACCTGAGCCACAGATGAGAATACCAAAGCTATTTTTGATGTCTTGAGCTACCGCTTGACTGACTTTTTTGGCATATTCAGGGTAATCATCTTGATCTTGATAACGATAATTACCATAATCGATTACCTCATATCCTTTTTGGGAAAGGTACTTTTTTATATCATATTTCAAACAATATCCCCGATGATCAGCGCCGATATGAATGGTAGGTTTGTTTTTTGGCATGAAGAGATTTGATATGACAATTATTTTCTGATAAATCTGTATATTATAACATTAATCTTTCTAAATTGTCAATTAAAAAACTCCCCTTACTAGTCAACGTGGGGGCTGTCAATTTCCAGAGGTTTGAGTTTTGACTCCTTGTCAGTAATTTTGGCAATGTCTTTATCGATTTTTTTGAACTCTTTGTAGCTATCGTTGTATTTATTGACGGTCGTCTGGAGGTATTTACCGACCCCACGGAAGAATTTATCATAAACTTGCAGGTGGCGATCCAGATTATTCACGTTGATAATAATTTCTTTGACCGATTCTTCAACTTGTAATGATTTTAAAGCCTGCATAACCGTTTGTAGGTAAGCGAAAAAAGACGTGGGCGAAACAATAATAACTTTTTTGGTAAAAGCATATTCGATCAAATCTTTGGAATGTACTTTGGTTTCGCCAATTTGATATATTAATAAATTATAAAAAACACCTTCCGCCGGAATAAACATAAAGGAAAATTCAGTGGTATTGTCCTGGGGACGAATATATTTGGCCGTTTCATCGATTCGTTCTTTGATGTCCATTTTAAATTCTCGTTCCAGTTTTTCCCGCTGGACTTTATCGTTTTGGGTCATGATGAGATTGTATTTTTCCAGCGAAAATTTGGCGTCGATGGGAATAATTTTATCTTTGACAAAGATAACCGCATCAACTGTGTCACCGTTATTGAATTTATACTGCATTTGGTACTGGGTGGGTGGCAAAACATTGGATAGCATGTTTTCCAAAAAATATTCACCTAAAATGCCGCGTTGCTTGGGATTTTTTAAAATATTTTCTAAACTATGCAGCTGATCGGCAAAACCAACTACTTGTTTATTAGTCTGATCAAGTTTAGTCAGTTTTTCCGTTACGGCTTGAATATTTTTGGAGGCACTCTGACTAACTTTATTGATGGTTTCATTGGAAATGGCAAAAGATTGCTGAATGATTTTATTTGATTCCTGCAATTGTTTGTTGATGGTGTGATTGGACTGGTCGAGACGCTGGTTGGTCTCGTGCAGGCGGGAACTAAGCTCTTTGGTCAGTTGGGCAATCTGATTTTGGAGCATGATGGTAGTTTGATCATTTTGGTTATCTTTGATGGGCGGGTGACTCGACTTATAGGCTAGATAAATGACCACACCAATTAGAATCAAGAGCAGGAAGATGATGAGGTATTGAATCATATTATTTGTTTATTTTTTAAAGCTAAATATTTTTTCTGATACTCACTAACCAAATCGGCTGGTAAATCGCTGGCTTGCTCGAGGCGATACTCCCCTACCCTAGTTCGAATTAATTGATGGCAATAGGCACCGATTTTTAGGATTTGACCTAGATCATGAGCGATAGAGCGGATATAGGTGCCTTGGGAACAGCCGATTTTTAACTGTAAAAATGGATAGCGATAATAATTAACACCTATGTTATATATTACCACTTTTTTGGGCGCAAGTTTTACACTGATACCCTGGCGAGCCAAATGATAGGCCCGTTGCCCGTTTACCTTTTTGGCAGAAAAAACGGGTGGGGTTTGCCAAATCTCGCCAGTAAAATTCCGAGTGAGGATGTTGGTTATGACATCTAGAGCTGGCTTGGTGGCAGAATTATCGGCTGAGCTTTCAATAATATGCCCCTCAATATCATAGGTGTTGGAGGCAAATCCTAATTTGATGGTGGCTAAATATTCTTTGGGCTGATTTTGAATCTGACTGATTCTTTTGGTATCACCGTTGGTACAAATAATTAGCACTCCACTAGCAAATGGATCCAGAGTGCCGGCGTGACCGATTTTGGGCGGTTTTTGACCTTGATTATAGAATTGCTTCTTTAGAATGCGGATACAGTCAAAAGAGGTGATGCCAGTTGGTTTGTTGAGGTTGATAATCATATAAATATAACACTAAAATGATACTTAGTGTCTGTCTTTTAAAAAAATGGGCGAGAGAGGAGTCGAACCTCCACGGGGTTTAGCCCACATGCTCCTAAGGCATGCGTGTCTGCCAGTTCCACCACTCGCCCGCATTGGATACTTTTTTTAGGCACATTGATATATTAACAAGTTTTGGTTAATTAATAAATAATGCCAACTTTAAATGGTGATGTTATTTTTAATCTTTTCATAGGTCTTCTCCCCTATTCCACTGACTTCCATTATTTCTTCGATTGAGTCGAAATTATTTTGCTGCCGGTAATCGATTATTTTTTGGGCCGTTTTTGGGCCAATACTGTCGAGAGTGCTTAACTCGTCCGCTGATGCTTGATTAATATTGATCAAATCATTATCGGTATTATTGATATACTGATTGTCTATTGGTTCATCCAGACTGGAAGGTATATATAGCGATAAATCATCAGTAATAATCGTGGCTAGATCGACTTCTAACTCATTAAGTAAAGCTGAGTCGGTAAAACCGCCGGCGGCTTGAATTCCCTCATAAATAATGCTCCCCGCGGCCAGTTGATAATGACCGGGCTCTAAAACCGCCCCGCTGATGTCAAAATCGACTTGATCGGAATTATTGGTCGTGGGTTCGATCGGGTTATTATTGGAAGTCTGATTTGACTCGGCCCAGACAATACTGACCGGGTCGGGTAGTGGCCGAGAAAAGTTATAAAAAATAATGAAAAAGCTAATCAACAGAGTAATGCCCAAGAGATAATTACCCAGCGAAAAAATTTTTTTAATCATGGCCAATATTAGTTTTACTTTAATAGCCTGATTATATAATTATGACCTTAAATAAAAATTAATTATGGTGTCTTTGGCATTTTTTTGTTTAACTAATGGCCATTTGCTCCATGACGGAGGTGGATTATGGGGGCTGTATTTGAGAATGAGGATAGTATGACGATGCGCCAGGCGGTCAATTTGACTAAATTTTGACCAGTCAATTTCCAGGTAAGGCGGATCAGCCATGATAATGTCATATTGCTCGGTGTGGGTGTTGATAAATCTTACGATGTCAGCCTGATGGACACGAGCCATGGCGCGATCAAGGTTTAACAGGCTAATATTTTCTTTAATAATTTTAACGCAACGCGGGTGGGCATCAATAAAATCCACACTTTTGGCGCCGAGACTAATAGCTTCCAGTCCCATCTGACCAGAGCCAGAGAAGAGATCAAGGAAAGTGCCGCCAGGCAGGTCATGACGAATGGTGTCAAAGACCATCTTTTTGTGTTTGGCCGTAGAGGGACGAATATGTTCGGGATATTTGATGATTTGGCCTTTATATTTTCCGGAAATGATGTGCATATTTAAAGTTTCAAAAGGATCAAGGATCAATTTTCAAGTGATAAAATGCTTTTTGTATTATTATTGATACTTGTTTAGGAAAGATGTAAAGTCATTTGATTTAATTTCTTTTTCATCTCGGGATGTTTTTTTAATTCCGGGTCAGAGTTAATTATATCTTGGGCTAGTTGATAGGATTGCTTAATTAGAGTCTGGTTACTGAGGCTAGCCATTTTTAAATCAGGCAGACCGGATTGTTTTAAACCAGATATTTCGCCGGGCCCGCGCAGTTTGAGGTCGGCTTCAGCAATGGCAAAACCATCCAGTGTCTCGGTCAATACTTGCAGGCGGGTCATGACTTTGGGGGTGGGCTGATCCGTAAAAAGAAAACAATAGGATTGATGAGAGCCACGGCCGACTCGACCGCGTAATTGATGGAGCCCGGATAAGCCAAAGCGTTCCGCGCCTTCAATAATGATGATACTGGCGTTGGCAATATCGATACCAACTTCAATGACTGAAGTAGCAACCAGTATATTAATTTGGCCTTGCTGAAATTCAGATAAAATTCGATCTTTTTCCTGACCTTTTAATTGACCATGAAGAAGGCCCAAGTTAAGTGACGGGAATATTTCTTTCTGCAGCCGAATATATTCTGCTTTGGCAGATTTGACCTGAATCTTGTCTGATTCTTCCACTAGTGGACAAATAATATACGCCTGGCGGCCGGCTTTAATTTGTTGATCGACAAATTGATAACAACGCTGGCGATCTAGGGGATTAATAATGTGAGTAATAATTGGTCGGCGGCCGGCTGGTAGGGATTTGATTTGCGATAAGGTCAAATGGCCATAGATGGTCATGGCTAAGCTTCGCGGGATGGGTGTGGCCGAAATGGACAGATGATGGGGTTGTAAGTGGTTATCCGGGGACGAAAAATAATTGCGTTGTTCGACACCAAAACGATGTTGTTCATCGACCACCACTAAATTTAATTGGGGAAAGGTTATTTTGGTATTCAAAATGGCATGAGTGGCGACGAGAATATTAATTTTATTTTGCCGCAGTTGATCCAGCAGATCATTTTTACTGGTGGTAATGATCTCACCTAGCTCGACTATTTTGGCTTGACTACTGGTTAAAATAGCCATTCGATAGGAGTTGGACGACAGATATTGATGTAATTTTTGAAAATGTTGCAGAGCCAAAATTTCGGTGGGGGCAATAAAGAAAGACTGATAGCCGTTGTTGGCCATAATCGCCATGGCCAGAGCCGCCACAATTGTTTTACCAGAGCCAACGTCACCTTCAAGTAAACGATTCATGGGTTGTTTTTGGCTAATATCAATCATAATTTCCCACAAGGCTTTTTTTTGCGAGTTGGTTAATTCAAACGGTAAATGGCGTAATTGTTGTTGAATAAATTTGATATCTTTTTTGACTCCCAAAGCTCGAGTGTGGGAGTTTTTATTTTTCTGGTAGATAGATTTTAGCTGTAACCAAAATATTTCATCAAAACCTAGTCGATATTGAGCCCGTTCAATATCTTGACGGTGCTCGGGCTGATGGATAGAACTAATTGCCTGAGGCAATGAATATAGATCCAGACGGGAACGAATGTCCGGCGAAAAATGATCTTTTATTTTGGCGGCCAGGGGTATGACGGGCTTGATTTTGTCCATGAACCATTTTGAGTTTAGTCCGGATATCTCGGAATAAATGGGAACAATATATTGGATTTCGGCTGATTCTTTTTGGTTGATAAAAGTGGGATTGGAAATATAGAAACCGTTTTTATCGCTGACAGCTTTGGCCAGGAAAATATATGTTTGATTTTTTTTTAGATAACGAGTGATATAGCGGTTATTGTACCAAACGATTTTAATCGACCCCGAATTATCCTCGGCCATCGCGCTTACGACGGTCAGACTCCGCCGTGGGGCCCAACTGGATTTGATAGATTTGATTTCCGCCGTGAAATGACACCACTGCTCCGGTTCAATATTTTTGATCTGGCAATAACGGGAATAATCAACGAACCGGTAGGGGAAATAAAAAAGTAGGTCGGCAATTTTATTGATGTGGCGCGGGCTTAATTTAGCCAGTGCCTTGGGCCCAATGCCTTTGACCAAGTCCAATGATGAAGAGAGAGAATATTTTTTCATTGGTCATTAATTTTGATTAAAACATACTTGATTTCTTTGAGATCAAAATATGGTTTTAGGGTGGCTTCTTGAAAAATATTCTGATCATTGTGTTTGACCTCAATGACTTCACCCAATAACAGGTCCGCAGGCATATTGGCATCAATGGCGGTAGTGGTGACAACTTGACCAACTTGTAAATTGGCGTCCGGCGGAATATCTTTCATGATTAAGCCAAAACCAATTTGTCCGCTAACAATGCCGTTGGTATTGATGCTCGAAATTTGCCCGACAACCAATAGGCCTGGGCTAGTAATGACTCTGACCCAGGCAGTATGGTCATTTGCTTCGATTATCCGACCAATGTAGATACCACCTAACAAAACATGATCGCCAACTTTGACACCATCATTTTGACCCTGGTCAACTTGAATCGTATTGGTCAGATTGATGGAATCTTGAGCGTAAACTTGGCCAGTAATATATTTATAATCATGATTATTCTGACTATAGTCTAATAATTTCTGCAGCTGTCGGTTTTCTTCCTCGAGTACAAATAATTTATTATTTTCTTGCAACAAATCAATGTTTTTTTGTTTGAGGGTTTCGTTCTCATGTAAAATATTTTCAAATTGACTAAAAGTAGTTTGGTAATCGTTTATTTTGGTGGCAATATTGTTAAATGGCTGTTGAACAGATAATACTATTGAATCATATATGGCGATCAGAAAATTAGCATTCAAATAGACCAAAACAAAAAAGACTATGATAATAATAGTCGATATTATTTTGTTTGGACTGGAAATTAATTTTGGCTTTTTACCATTCATGTAAATTAATTTTAGCCTTTATCTACATGGAAGGTCGGAAGTCAGCGTCAAGTAAAACTGTTTTTAGTGTTTCTAATTCTTCGAGAACGTAACCGGTGCCGCGGACAACCGCAGTTAACGGATCGTCGACGATGTGAGTAGGAATCGAAGTGGTTTTGTATATTAATTGATCTAAACCGGCCAATAAAGCGCCGCCGCCGCTCAACCAAATACCTCGTTCCATAATGTCGGCCAATAGTTCCGGTGGCGTTTCTTCAATGGTAAAACCAATGGCATCAATAATTTCGGCGATCGATCCGGACAAGGCTTCACGAACCTCTTTATCATTAATTGGCATTTGTTTGGGTAAGCCGGTGACCAGATCACGGCCGCGCATCAGCATCTCCGCCGGTTCATTTTGGATATAGGCTGAACCGATATTGATTTTAATTTCTTCGGCGGTTCTTTCACCGAGTAATAGATTGTATTTATTGCGAGCGTAGTTGATAATATCTTGGTTGAATTCATCGCCAGCAATACGCAGCGATTTGGAGGTAACAATACCACCAAGTGAAATAACGGCAATTTCACTGGTACCGCCGCCAATATCGACGATTAAGCTACCAGTAGCGTCTTGAATGGGCAGACGGGCACCAATAGCCGCGGCCATTGGTTCTTCGATCAGGTATACTTCTCTGGCCCCGGCATTGATAGAGGCTTCTTGGGCGGCTCTTTTTTCTACCTCGGTCACACCATATGGCACGCCAATGACAATCCGAGGACGAGGTAAAATGGTAAATGTTTCCCGATGGACTCTTTCAATAAAATAACGTAGCATTTGTTCGGTAATTTCAAAATCAGATACAACACCATCGACCAATGGTCTGATGGCCACAATATGTCCGGGGGTACGGCCAACCATATTGTAAGCGTCCTGCCCAATAGCCAGAATTTGATTGGTGCGGTTGTTGATGGCGACGACTGATGGTTCGTTGATAATTATGCCTTTACCACGTACAAAAACGAGGGTATTGGCGGTACCCAAATCAATGCCGATATCATGTGAAAAAAGACCAAGAAATTTGCTGATCATTTTTTTATCCCATCCTGTCATCCTGGAAAGAAAGCGTAGCGCTTCTTATCCAGGATCCAGGAGTAAATTTTTCTGATATTATTTCTGGATCCTGGATGCCGGAGCTCCGCCCCCGCCCAAGGCGGGCAAGCTGGGCGGATTCCGCCTCCAGGATGACAATTATTACAAATATTGTTCAATATTGGCTTCCTGTTCGCTGAGCGTTTTGGCGTATATTATTTGACCAGTGGGAGTGTGCAGAAAATACCAATAATCAGTTTCGGCTGGATCCAGAGCGGCAATAATTGAGTCAAGGCCAGGGTTGCAGATTGGAGTCGGTGGTAAACCTAGATTTTGATAGGTGTTGTAGGGAGAATCATAATTAATTTCATAATCAGAGAAAACTCGTTGGGGTTGATCCAAAATATAATTTAAAGTTGAATTAACACCAAGCGCGATACCATTATTAAGTCGATTATGCAGAATGCCGGAAATAATCTTTTTTTCCTCGAGACTGGAATTGGCCTCTTTTTCAATTATAGACGCTAGAATCAATATTTCATAGTCATCAAGATCATCAACGCTGGCCTGGGCGGTAGCTGTCTGCCATTTTTGTTGAAAATTGGTCAAAAAACGAGGGATAACTTCATCGGCAGCTCCGGTAACTTTAAAACGATAAGTATCGGGAAATAAGAAGCCCTCAAAATTTTCATTGTCCGGATAGATAAAAGGGATAGCATTGATACTATTGGTCGAGTCAAGGCTCTGGTGTAGTTCGGAAATTGGGATAGATAATTCATGATTGATTTTGGTGAGGATCTCGTCGGTAGTTAGCCCCTCGGGAAAAGTCAGGCTGATTTCACGATTGGGATTGGACTGGATTAAGTTAAAAATGGTTGGTAGATTCGAGCCGGCGGGTAAAATATGTATGCCCGGTAAAATATTTTGGCGGCCGGCTGGATCAATAAAAGCGGCGTAAAATATGAAGAAATAACGAGAGCAAACGGCCTTATTTATACTTAGTTTATCGGCAATAACGGTGATATCGTCGCCCGGATCAATTTCAATGGTAATGTCAGTGTTGGTCTGATATTTCATGCCTTGCTGGTAATAAATAAAAGCCCCGACAGTCGTGACGAGGAAAATGATTATAAAAATGATTAATAATATTTTTTTCATTGAGTAATAAATAATAATTACGAATTAATGAGTAGCACTAATTAACCATCCCTCTCATGTCATCCCCGCCTTGAGCGGGGATCTCATCATTAAGTTTTGTTAAACGCCTTATTGATGAGATCCCCGATAACCGGAGCGCTTCGCTTCCGGTCGGGGATGACAGGGGGATGACCAATTGATTTCGCGTTCGTAATTCGTAATTAATCATGGGTATTTTCCAATCGAGACAGGTATGAGCTAAGAATCTCGGCCGCACTGTAGCTGTCAATATTGTCGATGGCGCTAAACATGGAGCTGGTGAAGCGCTCATCGATCGTTTGGATGGGTATGCCGACCTGAGCCTGGAGCGCGGTAATAAATTCTACCACGATTTTGGCTTGGTAGCCTTTTTGACCTTTGAGATTGAGTGGCAAACCAATAATAATGGCTTGAATATTTTTGTCAGTGACCAGTTTATTGATTTGAGTAATTAGATTATCTGTTCCTTGATAGTTAATAATGTCAGTGGGAACGACGGGATCGGCGCCAATTTTGTAGGCCACTCCAACTCTTTTACTGCCATAATCGAGAGCAAGATAGTTCATAGGGCTATTTCCAAACAATTTCAATATCAATGCGGGAAGGGATTTTACTGACTCTTTTTACCCAATCCGGCCAGAAAGAAATATCGATTTGTTGGATTTCCGGGTATTGCAGAAAATATTCTTTGACTTCTTCTTTGCTTTTACCGGTCAAATCTTTTTTCATTAAATCAGTATTGTAGGTCGGGGTGGTGATGGCTTGAGTGGTGATATTGGATGTCGCGTGACCGCTTCCTAAATCGGCACTAATGATCCGGATGGTATATTCCGGGGTAGTGCTGGAAACAACGGAGCGGTCTTGACTGACTAACTTAGATAAATTTTGGTTGATAAGTTCTTGCAGGTTGGTGGCGTCGTAAACTAAAAATGGATAGGTGGCTTTGGCAGTAATATTGAATGTTTCAACTTGATCGCCAACTTTTTGGCTATATTCGGTAATGATATTGATGGTATTGATATCGGGTGAGATATATTTTTTATCCTGCGGTAATTTATCTTCAATATCTTTAATAGCTTGGTCGTAGAGCTTATCTTTAACTTCCGTGGTGGAAAATTGAAGATCGGCTTCCGAAATAACGTAGGTAATATTGTTGGTACCGCCAGTCATGGCGGAGTTGGATTCGCCATAGATAATTGATTCCGTGCCCGGTAGAGCCGGCAGGGTAAATCTGGTTGGGCCGACATTGCCATCTTCCCCGATATCATCAGCAATGACGGCTACATTGGCCGAACCACCGGCCGGAACGTTGACCGAGCCGGTGCTGCGAAATATTTTTCCATCGCCAGTAACAAAACGAGTATTACCAACTAGCGGCAGGGCTGAAGATGATTGATTGTGAACCGTAATGGTACCATGGGCTCGCTCGCCTTGATTGATTTCACCGGTAGCTCTTTCTTCATGAACAATTTCTTCCTCGATATTGATAATTTGAGCCGGCAGGGTGTTGTTGATGTAATCGACATTACTTTGGTTGACGTCAAACGTGACATTGGTATCAAGGGGTATCTTGTTGGCTTGGGTAGTGATAATAATGTCGGTTTGCGGGACAACATAGAGAATGACTAGAAAGATAACAATTATGCTGATAATCGATAAGGCACCAAAAATTATCTGCGTTAGGGTACTTGGCTCCTTGATCGAGTCCAGAGCGGGTTTTTTGGCCGTAAGGGAAGTTTTTTTAACTACCGGCTGAGTCACATGGCTTTGGGGCGGCGTTTTTTTGTAGACAATCTTTATTGGTTTACTATTATTGTCAATTTTATTACTTATCTTTTTGACGACGGGGGAAAACGTGGCGGCGATGGGAAGATCATTGGCCTTAGCTAGGGCGGTAGCGGCGGGGTCATTGGTGTGAATCAATAATTCTTTTTTACTCTTGGTAATTTTGGCCTTGATTGCCTGCAGGTTTTTGTTGTTCAAAACTTTAGCCTGAGCCGGAATGACCAGATTAATTTTTTTTTCTTTACTTTGACCGATCTTTTTTTGGACACTATCGATATCTTCATCAGGTTCAAGATAGAGATATTTTTTCATATTTCGCCCTCAACTTTTTTATGGATTATATTTTATTATAAATAACAAATTAGAAATTAGGAATTAACGAGTTGTGTGAATTAATTTTAGTATCTATTAATTATTGGTTTATAAAACTCGCTCAGGCTTGGTCAGTATTATTTATGAACGCTCATACAGGTTATAAACCAATAATTAATAGATACTAAAATTAATTCACACAACTCGTTAATTCCTAATTTCTAATTTGTTTATGTGCGGATAGTTTGCATCACTCTTTTGATAAATTTTTCTCGGGGGGAATCGGCATTACTAAATTTTAGTCCCAGCGTGGCTAATGATAAGGCATTGATATCAAGAGAGTTCTTGATGTGCGTAGTTTTATCAACTATTTTTTCGATATCAATGGGATGAATCATTTTGACGGTGGGTTGATTGGTAAAATTTATTGGCTTGGACCATGGTTGCGATAATATCTGTGGTATTTCCGGGATCATGGCCCCCCCGCCATAGATATAAATTTTCCGCGGATATTCAGTTAAATCATGCTTGGCTAGCTCGGTGGCTAATTTATCTCGCCACTTTTGAGCTACAGGGTGGAATAATTGATTAAATTGATGCTTGGTTTCATCGGCCAGAAGATCATCGGAATAATCTTTAATATATTGGTCGGCTTTGGCTGGTGAAATATCCATCTCTTTGGCCAGGGCTTCAATAAAACAACGACAGCCAGTATTGATACAAGCGGTAAAAATTAATTGACCTTTTTGAATACAGGCAATATTGCTAGTGTCACCACCGATATCAATCAAAATTGAATCGTGATATTGATAGTGACTAATATCGATGGCTTTACTCATGGCATATGATTCATTGATAACGCTAACGAGGTTTAATTTTAGTTCGTCGATAACTGATTGGAGGGCACCAATTTGCCTAAGCGGCGCGTATGAATAATAGAACTTGATCACAATTTCCCGCCCGATAAAATTGATGGGATTTTCTACGGGCATATCGTCGATGAATACTTGTGTTATCGCCGCGTTGACGAGCTCTATTTGATAATTAGTCTTATTTTTGGCTAGTTTGGCTATTTGTTCTTGTTTATTCTGATTTTGTATTTGAGTAAAAATAGTTTGCAATTCGGCAGGAGTAATTTTTTGGGCTGGTTTGAGGCGATGATGAACAGCTTGACCTAAGCCGCTAATCAACAGGGGGCCGGATAATCCCGCCACGACATTGATAGGTTTTTCGCCAGCTAAATTGGCAGCTTTTTCGATGGCCAGAGCGGCTTTATTGACCACGGCACTAATATTGGTTATTTGACGATACGAAATATTGTTAAAAGGCAGGCCTTCATGTCCATAGCCAACCACATAGCCTTTATCATTTTCGGCTTCAATTTTTACAATCAAAGCTCGAATCGTATTGCTACCAATATCCAAGACGAGAAAATTTTCATCATCTGTTTTTTTACTTTGTAGAAAAGAAAATAAACCCATGTATACCGATTTATTTATTATAAATCTACTATTTTTATTATAGCAGATAAAATAATTACGAATTACAGGATAAATGAATAATTAATAATGAATAATTAATGAGTGGTGTGAATTAATTTCTTTATGTGTCATCCCCGCCTTGAGCGGGGATGACAGGGGGAATGACAAATTATCTCACGACTCATAAATTAATAATTATTCAATAACAGCTTTTATTCTTCTGACCCCGGCGGAAGAACTTTCTTCTTTGATAATTTTGAAGGTGCCAAAATTAGCGTTATCGACGACGTGGGGTCCGCCACAAATTTCTTTGGAATAGATAACACTAGTTTTTTTATCGCGAATTGTGTAAACACTGACTTGGGCGCCGTATTTTTCGGCGAAGAGGCCCAGAGCGCCTTCTGCCAAGGCTTGTTCGACGGGCATCTCTTCTTTTACGACTTCAATATCCTGCTGGAAAATTTGGTTGACTTTGGCTTCGATATTTATAATTTGATCAGGAGTGAGCTTGTCGGGATGGGAGAAGTCAAAGCGTAGGCGCTCGGCAGTGATATTGCTGCCTTTTTGCTCCACGTGTTCGCCCAATTCTTGCCGCAAAACGGCGTGTAGAATATGGGTGGCAGTGTGGTAGGCGGTGGTTTTGGCTGAATGATCGGCTAATCCGCCTTTAAATTTGGCGGCGCTAGATAATTGTGATAATTGCTGATGTTTGGCAAAAGCTTTGGCATAGCCGGCGACATCAACTTCTATCCCCTGCTCACCCGCCATTTCTTGCGTCATTTCGATGGGGAAACCGTAGGTGTCATACAATTTAAACGTTAAACGACCGGAAAGTTGACGGGGGTTTTGCCGCAGGTATTTGTCCAATTCTTTAATGCCTCTTTCCAGAACCTGGGTAAAGCGGTTAGTTTCCTGGATTAATTCATCGATCACAAAATCTAAATTGTTTTTTAACTCGGGATAGTAGTCACTATAAGAGTAATCAAAATTTTCACCAGTGACTAATTCTATCGTCAGAGCGCGGAAAAGTTCGGTATAATCTTTATTTTTTACTTCCAGTTGTCGCATATGGCGAATGGCCCTACGAATGATTTTGCGCAAGACATAACCTTGTTCCAAATTGGAGGGAGTGATTTTCTCGGCTAATAAGAAAATGGCGGTGCGGACGTGATCAAGGACAATTCTTTCCGAGCGGAGATCGCGACGGTCAATGTACTTGATTAATATTTCGTGTAAGGGTTGAAAAAGACTGGTTTCATAGACCGATTGTTTTTGATTAAGAATCATGACCAGTCTTTCAAAACCCAGGCCGGTGTCAACATTGAACTGGGCCAAGGGTTCAAATTTTCCCTCAGTAGTTTTGTTGTATTGCATGAAAACGTTATTCCAGATTTCCACCCAGTTACTATCATTGGGGTCATATTTTTCCGGTGGCGGGATATCGTCCGGTGTCCAGTAAAATATTTCGCTATCCGGC
>Ga0265297_10002090_pt1 | contig 42619 bp, 74 predicted proteins | sample Munlanlwell13791_FD_192502 | JGI IMG/M metagenome (GOLD analysis project Ga0265297, IMG submission 192502) | Leachate microbial communities from a municipal landfill in Southern Ontario, Canada - Leachate well 137-91 | ecosystem: Engineered > Solid waste > Landfill > Unclassified | place... | reverse complement strand
CCTTGAGGTCACACCCGCTGACGTCCAGCCACCCACCAATGGATTTGGGCCAGGTGACACCCTTGAGGTCGCACCCGCTGACGTCCAGCCACCCACCAATGGACTTGGGCAAGGTGACACCCTTGAGGTCACACCCGCTGGCGTACAGCCCCCCACCAATGGACTTGGGCAAGGTGACACCCTTGAGGTCGCACCCGCTGACGTTCAGCCACCCACCAGTGGACTTGGGCAAGGTGACACCCTTGAGGTCGCACCCGCTGACGTTCAGCCACCCACCAATGGATTTGGGCCAGGTGACACCCTTGAGGTCGCACCCGCTGACGTCCAGCCACCCACCAGTGGACTTGGGCAAGGTGACACCCTTGAGGTCGCACCCGCTGACGTTCAGCCCGTCACAATGCTTTGCCATTTGTTCCATTAACTGAAACGGAGGCATTGACAGTTTGCAAGCGGCAGACGATTCGACTTGTTCTGAACCAGGTGGAGGATTTCCAAAACACTTTCTCCACCCTTCATGGCCGATATAGTCCTCCCATTTTATCGGCTCTGTTGATCCCGACTTTTCGTGAGCCGCAAGACAATCGGCGTCCGTATGGTATTTGACAGTACCATCAGGAAACTTGTAACCACTAGGAAACTCGCACATTGTTGACCCCCTTGGTTTTTACCGACTCCAAAACCGCGCTAGAAACAGATACCCCATTTTCCTTGGCAATCCGTTTCAAGTTCTCAAGTTCCTTAACTGACAGTCTGATGTTTAACTGTTTGTCCTTCTTATCATGCTCCTTTTTCATTCTTGACCACCTTCCGCCTTTATCCGGACTTGGGACCGGCTCAAAAGGTAACAGACTTTTGAGGTGGCATTAAGGGCCTTTCGGCCCTTTGTTGCTATTCCCTCCACATCTCCCTGTCGTGAATTGGGAGTGCGCCGAAATGTGAAACCCGGCTATCACAACTTGCGGCGAATGTGCCGCCGAAAGAGTATTGTTTCTCGTGATAGTCAAGAGGGGCTAAAAAGCGATAACCGCTATCCTTGACATAAACGGTAACAGCCGGAGAATCGTTATCGGCCTCGAAGATTTCCGGTATTGTATAGCCAACCAATGTTACCGATTTTTTACCATGCATTGTATTGAGCGTGCAATCGTATCCGCTTCTGTAGATTTCGAGTATCATTCCCTTTCGCATCTCCGCGCCTCCTGTGTTGTAATGGCCCCCCACAGCGCCGGGGGTTTGGCGGTTAGTCGATGCTATTAATAAATCCGTCTCTGAAACAATCCAGTTTTCTGATTAAATCTTTCCGCAGGTTCTTTAAAACAAAATCAGCCGCCCAAAGGCGCATGCCCTCCGGTGTGTCTTTGACCCTCCAAGCCTTTTCCCGGACATATCTCGCGGAACGGTCAAGGGCCAAAAGAGTCAATTCCGCCTTTTCTATAATGTCTTTCTCCTGTTCCATCTCCGCGCCTCCTGTTTGTTTTGTTCTGCCCTTCTGTATATACATATACACCCGCTTATTAATTGTGTATATACAAATCTATTTGTTATGAAAGATACTTTTGTTAAGGTTATTAGGTAACGTCAAGTATCGTGCCAACCCGGAGAATATAATACCTGGCAATAATAATGGGGTTTGTCGGCTAACCTGGTTAAAGACGGGCGACCGGCGATAAAGGGATAGCAGACTAGCGGACAGCCTATGATATTGTAATGGATGATATACTATCGCATTGTGTTTGGAGATGGTTGTTATGGTGTTTAGGACAACGTTGGATAGGTGGCCTACAAGGGGAAGGATAGATGAGGAAAGATAGTTGATATATACTTTGCCGATAATACTATAGCATGGTGTTTACAACTAATAGAGTTTGCCGTTTGCTATTGCGTCATATATCTAACACGCGATTGTTATTGTGTTAGAAGTTTGACAACCGGCGACAAGAGAAATGTAACTGATTAAGAGGAAGACCCAACTCCCTATACTACCAGTCTATTGATCCGTTGTTATAGTTTTGTGTGGTATCCACCCATCTATCGGTTGTTTACATTTTTTAGGGGTTTAGTGTTCGGTTGGAACAAGCCCTTAACTCTATAGTTATCAGCCCCAAATTCGATATAGGTGCAATTATATTGAATTGTAATGGTTTAAATGCGCTTTATTTAAGGCCGGTTTTGCAGGGGTTTGAGTTGTCGCTACCAAACGGGGGGGCCAAAGGACGCCGGGGTATATATCTAATACCCAAAGTCATATACAACAAATGGATATGGGGGCATATAGAACACAAAAGCCTTAATAATTAGGGGGTATAAGGAAAATGGGGGTGGCAAAAGGTAACCCGGGGGGTATATTTGGGTATAAAGTGGGTGGCAAGACTGTACACGGGATAGGGGGTTGGTGTTGTCGGGTAAGGTATTGACAAGCGGAGGTGGTATCTGTAGTATGGGTAGTGGAGTTCATACTAGCGGTGGGGGAGAGACAAATGGCTGAGCCTATTCATGTGTCGGACTGGCCGATGGACAGTTATCCGTTCAGGCATCCTGTGAGTTTGGAGCCGGTGACTAGTATTTTCAAGGTATTTGTGCAGGACTATGATGGCAGGGTAGAGATTAGGAAGCAAACGTTTAAGGACAAGGATGGTAATGGGAATGTAGTTGATAAGACTGTTTCTTTACAGCCCAAGCAGGAGTTTTTGACTACTGGGCAGGGTGTTCCGAAGAAGGGGATGGATTTAGAGGAATACTGGGGGATGAAGGATTGTATTCCGGCCGAGGACTTGCGGTTGATGGAGGAGAGGCTTGGCGGGAAGCCCAGTCTGGTTATGATGGGGTTGTGGGCAGAGTGGAAGGGGGACCGGTGGGTTAAGACGGACATGAAGAAGGTTGCTTCCCCTTTGTATTATGTTGATGTTACAGACAAGTATTATGAGAAGTGGCGTCCTGCGGCATATAAATCCGACCATGATCCGTATGAGGGACAACACAGACCTTATACTAGGTTGCAGGAATTGGCCCTGGAGAAGGCTCGGTTGGAGAAGGAAGCCGTTACCATGCGCCGTGACATGGACCGGATGATTTCGGAGAAAAACGAGAGGACCCTGAACGAGGACCCCGTTTCCCCGAACGCACCCCCCGATGAATCAGAAACACCTCCCCCTACAGCAAAAAAGAAGGGCCGTCCAAAGAAGGTTTCCTGATGCAGTATATTATCCTTTTCTCGTTCGGCCTTTGGACGGTTGGATGCCTTTTCTTGGGGTGGTGGGCTTCAAGCGTGTATAAGTATCAGACGAGGGAAAACCTGCCACCCATTATGTTTCCCAAACCGTTCACAGAGGCTTCTTTTGTGGAAAACGGGGAGATCACAAACGATAGAAACAAACCCATTAAATTGATGGAGGAACCTTGAAACCGGATATCCACCAGGCACACTTTGGGAAGTTCCTTTTGTCGGTCTTGGATTTGAAGGGCCGGGAAAGAAAGGACTTCTGGTTTGCGGTCTATAAAAGGGTTGCAAAGTCCAATGACGGATATACAGCCCCTTTTCCACCCGGAATAGATAAGACCGTGTTTAATACCTATATCCTTCAAGTCTTGTCTATGGAGGGCGGGAAGTATAACGCCGGAACCATTTCGGGGTTCCTTGAGAAGATTTCAAAAGCCTTTGTGGAGGTCGCTCGTGAAAGAGCCGGGAACAAAAGAGAAAACTCGCCCTCCTAATACACTCATACTAAAAAAAGCCCTTCCCGTCAAAGGCCCCTATCGGACACAATCCGAGAAGTGGAACGCCGTTGATATAATCGCACGACTAAACGTCGAGAGAATCCGGAACGGATACCCAAAACTTAGGGAAAAAGAACTTATAGAGTGGACCGGTCTTACTTATGAAGATATAAGCATCGAACAGTCAAAGACCGGATTCAGGGAGATGAGACTTGCCAGAACAAAACTGGATATGTATGAGGCCCTTTGCGACATAGCCCCCCAATTAAGAGAAGCCCTTGTCCAAGCATCCCATGACATCACGGAACCAGGGAAAAGAAAAGAGTTCATTTCCCTCGCGTCACAGATCATGGATAAATACGGGGTCGCAACCGTCGATGTCTCTAAAGCGGATTCACAGTCTGATTTCAATATAGACGACGCCGTAAAAGAAGCCCTTGCAATTTGTGACGAACTTTACGGCGAAAAACCCATTTTGCAGAAATTCGTTAGAAAGGTACTGATTGGACCCGGAACAACTGATACCGTCAGCGCAGTTGAAATTCAACCGACTGGCGACCCTAATGCGGCAAATGAGGCTGGTCCACACGGTTGACCCGGTTTCCCTCTGGTTCCCCTATGACTACCAGAGGAAACTTCTGTATAGCCGTAAACGATACCTCATTGCCCTCGCCGCCAACCGGGTGGGAAAGTCGGATTGGCTTACTACCGATTTCTCCCTTTTTGCAATGGGGAGACACCCCGTTTGTCGGACGCCGAGAAACGCCAACTTGTGGATTTCGGTCCTCACAAACGACAAGGTGGATGAAGTCCTTTTGCCAAAGTTCAAGGAAAGACTCAGACCCGGAAGTTGGGAGTATAACGATAACAAAAAGGTGTTCAAGGTAAAGGTCGGGGCAAATAACTTTTCAACAATAGTGATAAAATCACAGGAGGCGGGGGTCGGCTCCTATGAATCTGCGACAGTACATCGATTGGCTTTTGATGAGCAACCCTATGAGGAGATATTCGACGCCGCCCTTGTGCGTGTTATTGACACGGGTGGTCAGGTTCTCGTTGCCGCTACAATGTGGGAGGAGGGAATATCCTGGCTTTATGACAGATTCGTCGTCCCGGTTCTTGAGGGATCGAATAGGGCCAGAGATATTGAATTAGTCAGGGCGTCCATGTACGACAATCCCATTTTGGACAGAAAAAACATAGACGAGTACTTTCGGGCCATGTCGGAAAAGGCCCCCGAAGAAGCAAGAGTGAGAGTCTTGGGAGAGTTCATACCGTTGTCCGGTAAGTGCATATTCAATACAACGGCGTTGATGCGGTACGCAGAGAATAAGTTGCCGTATAAAACTTGTGAGATGGAGGCTTAGATGATCGCCTTGAACGACAGAATCATTGTGAAGAAACTCAAGTTACCGGAGAAAACCTCAGGTGGGATTTATGTCCCGGATACAGCCAAGGAGGATAGCAAAATCAGACTTAATGTTGGAAAGGTAATTTCAATCGGGCCGGGAACAAGGACCGTTTCGGGAGATTACCTTTCAAGGTTCGTTGGAGAAGTTGGAGATTTCATCGTTTGGGAACAGTTTGGAGACTTGAACGCCGAAATCCTTGGGAAGGGAATGTGCGCCGTTAGAACAGAAGACCTTCTTTGCAAGGTTTCCAGAGAAGAAGTCGCGGAAATGGGATATGCCGACATCGATTAAGGAGATTTCAGGCGGGCTTTGGAGAGTCTTCAAGGAAAAGAACCCAGAATATCACTATATCCTTGGGGTCGATACCGCGTCCGGGAAAGAAGGGGCCAACGAGTCCTCCTGCTGTGTTCTTGGGATAGAAGACGGGGAACAGTATTCAACCTGTTCTGGATTAATTGACCCGCAAAGAATGACCGCCGAGGTTGAAAAAGCCGGAAGGTATTACAAAGACAAAGAAGGACTTGAGGCAATTCTAGCCATTGAAAAGGAGTTTCACGGAGCGAGTCTTCTTGCCAATTTGAGGGACACTTATAGGAACCTCTATTACCACGAAGATACGCTCACCGGATTTGGACAAGGAATTAGAGAGTTTGGATGGGATGCAAGACGGTTCAGACAAACCGCGATAGACTGGCTTCAAAGGGATATCGGATACTCTAATTCTGTCAACAAAAAAGACAAGGAACAAGGACTTTTTGTACACGACCCCGACACGATCAATCAGTTGGGGTACTTTGTGAGGAATAAAAAGACCGGAAAGTATGAGGCGGCGGCGGGTAAGTACGATGATAGAGTTTCCTCATTGTATATAGCAAACTTCGTCCGTTGCCAGCGAAGACACCTTTACTTGAAGTCTAGCGAGCCTCCAAAGCCGGAAGGAAAGACGTATAACGAAATGCTTTTTGACGACCTTGAACAAGACGAAAGGAGAGTGCGCCTTGATGAAGATTCAGACTTTTCGATGCGAGAACGATAACTGCCCTTATTACAAAGCAAGCAAGAAAAAGGGTAGCCGGAAGCGAATGACCCTAGCAAAAGGAACCGTTGAAGGCGATTCTTTTATAATCATTAGGTGTCCTTCTTGCGGGAAAGACAGCAATATCAACGTGGCCGCACCGAAAGATGAGATTGTTCTTGACAAAAGGAAGATTTCTGTTCTAGAATTGCTAAAGGGATAGGGCTATGCAAAGACCTACCCGCTGTTGGAAGTGCAGAACTGTATCCCATGTAACGGAGCCGAGAGTCGGCGTCGTTTCCAAGAAGTGTCCTCGATGTGGGATGGACGCTTGGGGCGACCCGGTTTTCAACAAGCACGACCGGAGAAAAGGCACGGCATACTACGTCCCTCGTTTGACGGAAGTATTGCGGTGCGGTCGGGAGATCAATCAACTCTCGACAATGGGGCTTTATAACTACAACCCCAAATCCCGGCAAACGGACGTGCTTGATGCTTGGCTCCCGGTTCACAGATAACCAACCCGTAAACCCGGAAATATCCGATGCCAGCGAATCTAATCTTACAAAATTTGTAGAGTCTTGCGTTAAAGCATCTGAGTCCCACCGAAACGTCTTCGCCCTCATGTCCGGGTCCTACCTGGACGACGCCCAAAAGTGCATCGACCTATATAACGGCAAACTTTACACCAAGCGCGAAAAGATGGCGCATGAGTGTAAGCCAGACGACTACGCCTATTACGTTGACTTTGATGCGACCCTGATGAAGCAGTACACCTACAAGGAGTATGTCCGTCAGGTCGATGAGTCCGGAGCCTCCGCAAACGACGGAGAGGCGCTAGACGCACTTTCAATGATGCGTATGTTGAAATTCTGCCACTCCCAAAACAGGTCCGAGGAAAAAGAAGAAGATATGCTCCGTTTCCGAGGGATGCACGGAAACGGAATTTACAAGTTTGAACCCGTTATCAAGGACGGACTTGCATGGCCCGGACACGACGTTATCGACCCTAGACATATCGGGGTTTCTCCGGGAGCCTCAGATTTTGCCGATGCTGTTTACTACTACTACCGCAGACCCGTACCGACTTCCGAATTGAAAGAGAAGTATTCCGACAGGGCCGGTAGAATCAAGTCGGATGCCTCGGTTTCTTTCTCTGGTGGCGGAGACACGCAGTGGCCTAAAGTAACCGGAGGAGTTGGGAGTTCTGTCGTCAAGTTTGCAATGGGGCTTCTTGGCGGAAGTCCGGAAAGCGGTCTTGGTGAACAGACCGTTCTTACGGAGTTCTACTACAAAGACCCCAAAGTTATAACCATCAACAACGAGCGGGAATTGGATGAGTGGATTGAGAGAAATACCGGATTTGGGACCGGAGAGTTCAAGGCGAAGACTAAAGACCAGTACATGGAACTTCTTTTCCCCAAGTCATTACAGCCATTGTCTCCGGACGGGATTCCAGTTGAGCCGGTGGCCGCGCCATTTACGGTAAAGGAATACTATCACGGAAGGGTTATCCTTCATTGCAACGACATTATACTTGACGACTACCACAATCCGCTCCCGATGCCGGGATTCGTGAACTGCAAGTGCTACCGAAAGCCTAACGAGTTTTGGGGGAAGGGGATTATTCACAAGATTCGGGAACCCATCCAGAACAAGCAGATGATTTTAGCCGGGAACACATTCAGTCTTGACTACCGCTTAAAGCCAGTCTATTTCCTTTTCGGCGCTTCCGGTAGCGCGGCAAATCTAAAGAAGATTCCGGCAGAACCAAATACGGTTGTTCAGGGAGGGGCGTCCGGGGACATCAAGGCACTTCCAACCCCAAACATTCTACCTCAAGACGTACTCGCCGCTTCCGAAAACAGGCGCAGGGACGCAGAAATGACGGCTGGACTCGAAAGTGTCTTGGGTGGCGTCAATCAGACCGGCACTTATTCCGGAGTTCAGTTCGAGAAACAACTGGAACAGGCCACCGGGAAACTCGCCCCACGATTCCGCGAACTGAACAGGGCGAGAACAAACATTGGAGAACTTTATCTTTGGTTCATCCAAAACTACATGACCGACCAAAGACGGCTTGACTTTTTGACCGGAGCCGAGGAACAAGACTACCTCATCATCAACCAGCAAAAGTCACAGGGCGGACAGATGGTGGTGGAAAACGACGTCACGAAAGGCAAGTACCACTTCTTCATTGACGTTTCTGTGAATCGCCCCATCTCTGTTGCGGAGAGGTTCAAAATTGCACAGGGCATTGCGGCTATTTTTGAGAAGGTTGATCCGACCGAGGCCGCTAAAATCATGCTTGAAAACATGGAAGTTCCCGGCATCCACGATTATATCCGGCGTTTTAACTTGTCGGTTCAGAAAATGCAACAGAGCCAACAGGCCATGCAACAGCAACAGGTCGCAATGGCTCAACAGAAGCAAGCCCAAGACGCCTCTATCAAGGAGCGTGATATGGACGTTAAGGAAGTCAAGGCCGGGTCTGACGTTTACGAGGCCCAGGTAAACATGGTGAAAGAACTTGCGATGGCCGGGATCAAGGTCCCGCCTCAAATGCTTATGAATCTAGGACTAACGGACTCCGATTTGACAATGGCCGTAGCCCAAGGGGATGGTGCGGGAGAATGAAGGGAACATACATCGACCGATTGGCATACTCAATGAAACAGCCGCAGGTTGACAACGCGGCACTTGAGGATTTGGGGGAGCAAAACCTGATTAACCCATCCCTGTTTTCTGGGGTGATGCTGGAAAAACTGAAAAAAGCGCTTAGAGAGGCTTATGAGCAGAGGGGGCAAAGGTCTATTCCAAAACCCCCCGGCTCCATTGTTGAACGATACGGCAAAGGGAGGACTTCGGCCCTTGAAGACCTCGGACTTTAACCCAAGGGAAGCAGTACTGTAGAAATAAAAAAACGGAGCCTTAAATGAACGAACAACAGCAGGTTCAGGAGCAACAGCCGGAGCAGATTCAACAGCAAAAAGTCACCGAAACGCAGACGGCACAACCGGCGGTGAATTGGGAAGCCAAGGCCAAGGAGTTAGAGGCGAAACTGGGGCAGTTTTCGGAGTACGAAACGGTTGTTACAAACATCGAGAAGTTTCTCGATGCCGACCCCGAATCGTATGAGAGTTTGAAGGCTTGGCGCGAAGGACGAAAGTACGAGCGTCAACCGGCACAGCAGAAAACCCAGTTGAAGGACCAGGCTCCAAACCTTGAACAGATGCGGGAGGAACTTCGCAAGGAGATCGAGGCGCGGGACAGCGTTGTTCTAAAGACCGTTTCCGAAATGAAGGCGGAGAGGACCCGTCAAGAACTCAGGGACAAAAATCCCTGGCTAACGGACGACCTCTACAAGACTTTCGAGGAACGGTTTGAGGAACGAGTAAACAGGGAAGCCAAGGAATTGATGTCTTCTAGGGGATTACTCCCCAAACAGGCCCGTTCCGAGGCGATTTCCAGATACGCTTCATACGAACCCGAAGCCCTGCTTTTCCTTACGATGAAGGACGAGTGGCTTAATGCTCAGAGCCGCAGGGGTCCTCAAACACTCCCCAAGGGGATGCAGTCCAAACTTGGAAACAATGCTGGACCTACTCCCGGCCTGATGGAACAGGCTAGAAAGGCTTATGACGAGGCCGCTGGCGACCCTGATATGGCAACGAAGGTCATTACCGACTTCGCTGTACAAATGGGAATGACGGCGACCGAGTTACAGAAAAAACTTCATGCACGAGAAGAGGATTAAACCATGTCTAGTTACTCAATGAGTACACATGTTCTTCCGGCGATTCCGAAAAAGTTTTGGAACCACGCCTACGAGGAACACCCTACCACAATGAAACTCATCGAAAAGGGTGAGACTTTGAGCGGTGGGACCGCGTACGACCCGAACCGTGTTTACGGTCAGGATGGTACGTCTACCTGGTTCAGCGGTTCGTCTTTGGCGGCGGCTATTTCTAGCGCCTCTCAGGATACCAAACTGAAAAAGGCTTCCTACGGATGGACGAATGTTATCACGCCCATCACCCTCACCTACGACGATAAGTTGAAGGCCGGGGATTCGGAGTACGTCAGGATCAATTCCTTGGAGGTCAAGAAGTATCAGGCCACCGAGGAACACATGACGGCTCTGGCCACCCAAGTCATGCAGGGGACCGGTTCCGGCAACACGCCTTACGGGTTGCAGGTTTACGTCACTCCTTCCAGCACTTTTGGTGGAGTTGACCCGGCGACCGACACCGACTGGGTTCCGAAGACAACGACTTCGGCCACGACTCTTACGGGTCAGGCCCAGTTGCACGAGGAATACCTGGACGCTTACCGCGACGGCCTGTGGCCCGATTTGGGGCCTACCACGGACGCGCTGTTCGTCCGGGTGTGCGCCGTTCTCGGAACGGGCATCCAGTACAAGGAAAAGGATTCGCGCAATTACCAGTTCGGGATTGAGGGGATCAAGTTTAACAAACTGACCATCTACCCCGACCGGGATATGCCAGCCTCCAACCTTTGGATGCTGAACAGTTCCGTTATCCACTTGTTCAAGTCGAGCAAGTACTTTATGAAGACGAAGACCCCCGCCGAGCCGACCGACGGCGCGAACATTTGGGTTTCCGACTTCGGGTACGTTCTCTCGTCTTTCGTGCTTGCCGCCGATGAGCGGTGGTGCGCGAGTGGGTGGACCAGCCTTTCGTAACAACCTGTAGTGGTGCGGGGGGCCTTAAAAACCCCCCGCAATCCTGAAAGAGAAGGAGCAAAAAGATGTCAAGTATCACAGGGTTTACCACACAGGTTGGGCGATATGGCCCCGGTGGGGACAAGGTGCTTATCTATACCGGAAATTTCCCGGCGTCTTCGGCTACGGCTGATATGGCGATTGGGGAACTTCACGGTGCGGATGAGATCATCGTTGTTCCTACGGTGTGGACGCATGGGGCCGTTCCGATTGTCGAGAATTTCGATGTGCGGGAGTGTTCTATTTCTTCCGGCAAGATTTTCCTTGGCACTCAGGACGGTACGGATTCTGCAACCGGATCGAGCAACGAGGTGAAGATTTACCACCGCGTGATCGTGGTCTAAGGTGTCTCTGACACTTTCGCAGATACAGAGTACGGTACGGCTTCTGACTCAGGAGCCGTACCCGTCCTCTCCAATCCACGCGACAGACGCCAATGTTCTATTGTTGGCCAATATCGCGCAGATCGATATTGCTTCAAGAACCAAGTCAAGGATTCTAAGCAATATTCCAAATTCAACGTCAGACACCACCGATGTAACGGTGTCGGGGCAGAGGCTTTACAGTTTCCCGACCGGGATGCTTGAGATAGTCAATGTGACTGTCGAGGGCGACAAGGTATGGTACGCGAAGCACGAAGACCTGCTTAAACTTGGTGGAACAAATTGGTGGAAGACAACCGGGAAGCCGACCCACTACTACATTGAGGATTCTTCCGGGACGAGGACGATTGGTTTCTGGCCGACTCCCGGAGCCGTTTACAATATTGAGATGTTTGGGGTCAAACTTCCAACGGCTATGTCGGCATCCGGGAGTTATCCGGATTTGGATGAGAGGCTTCACATTTCAGTCGTGTATCAGGTTTGCGCCGAGGTTATGAGAATCAGGCGCGAAAATGATAGAGCAAGAGAGTGGGATAGGAAGTGCGAGGAGTCCATTGATAGGTACATGAGAAGTGCAATGGACACCAATGAGGGGGGATACTTCCTAAGCCCTCCCACACCGTCAGACTAAGGAGCAAAGATGAGCATGGATTCATACGGAGTTACATACGTTCAGAGTTACATTACGGAGGAAACGGCTGATACGCAACTCGTGGAAGCCGTCACTTCTCATCGGTTCGACATCGACCATGTTTCCCTGAATATTGCGGCCCTTACTAGCGGATACGTCCGTATTGGGTTTGGGGACAACGCGAACACCCAACAGTTTTTCTACACGGAAACGACCGGGGAAAAAGAAATACAGTTCCAGGGGTCCGGGTTGAAGGGGCCTACGGGTTCTGATATCACGGTCGCTGTTTCCGGAAGTTCGGTTGAGGTTCTTGTGCAGGTCGGATATCACGCCGTCAAGGTTATCTAACCATGAAGCGGTTCATACAGCCCAATTTGTTCGGGGGGCTGAGTTCCGCTGTCCAAGACAGGGTGATGTCTCCGGACAGGTGGATTTCAGGCTCGAACGTTGTAATTTGTGATCCGCTTGGAGCGGCCAATACAACTTCGTCCGAGTCCGGGGTTGTTTCGACCCCGTTTTCTGTTTACCGAAGAAAGAACTACACCGCGACGTATTCGTGGGGCGCAACTCCGGATTTCGATGGATACCCTTCCAGAACGACAATAGCCACTTTTGAATCGGCAGAGTTCCCGACAGAAACATGGAATTTTACCGGGACCGGAGTTATGGACACGGCCATTTCCGAAGGGGACCAATGTATTTCTCTTTCGGCGGCGTCTTCCAGCACATCTACCGCAACCGGGGCGGTTACTTCCGTATCGGCGGCATCTGGTTCCTATTTGGTGGTTGACACTCATTGGGCAAACAAAAGCAATTTTTCTGCTGGCGTCATTCGGGTTGGTAACGACGCATCTAATTACTACGAGTGGGACATTTCCGTTCCGGCGGCAGACGGGTATAACGAACTAAGATTTACTTGGGCAACTCCCGATAATACGGTTGGGACCGTTGATCCTTCGGCGCTTGACTACGTTTATATCAGCATAACGGCTGGCGCAACGGCAGACGTTCTTGCTGTGAAGTTTGACAACCTGCGAACACAGGCATATTCTGCGCTCACCGGGAACATCATAACCACAACGCCTATTACGGCCCTATATTTCTATGAATATACGTCGTCTTCTTCTGTAGATATATACCTTGCTGGCGACACGCTTTACTATAACACAGGGACGGCAGACGGGATCATAAAATCCGGGCTTTCAACGACGTACAATATGTATTTCATAACCTTCCCAAACGTAACGACTCCGCAGTATAACGTTGCCTACTTCGTTGATGGAGTGAACGGTGTATTCACGTACGATTATAACCAAAGCGCCGGTTCGAGACTTTCGAGAGTCAACACGACAAATTGGAGATATATCTGTTCCCACAAGGGGATGATTATTGTTGGGCGGTCCTCCGTAAACCCAATGACGTTTTCTCCGTCCGACATCTATACCTCCGGTTCTCCAACATGGGACTCCGCAAATGAGGTAACTATTCCAACGACGGTTCCGGGAGAACACATTACCGGGCTGTACTCGATGGACGACTATTTGCTTATAACTACAAACGCCAGGATTTGGGAGTATTGGGGAACTCTTTCCGAGAACCTTGACGTAACTCTCAGGAGAACAGGCTCCAGCGTTGGTTGCTATGAGCAAAACTGTGGGTGCGTTGTAAGTGGTTCGCTTTACTTCTTCAATGGATTCGGGATTTATAACTATAAGGGTGGCGAGGCCACTCTTGTTTCCGGTGCGATTCAGGACGCATTTGTTGTTACTACACCATCCATTGATGGTCATTGTTCAATAGCGTACTACCCCGAAAGGAATGTTCTTCTTTTCTCATACTACACAACCCAGTCGTCTGCAACGGCATATGCAATACTGACATTCCATCTTCCGACCGGACGGTGGGGAAAGATTGCCGGTCTTTCCACTGGGACGAACTCTCCAATCGGGTTTGCTTACGGTGTTTTTGGAACAAGAAACAGGTTCGACTTTTTCGGCCTTAAAAACGGTTCCTACGATCCTTCGGAGTCCTCGACGGGCGAAGACATTACAAGCACCCTAAGAACCGCATTTAACAACTGCGGTTATTTGGGCACGAAAAAACATTTTGATAAGGTGATTTTCTTCATCAACTCGGTTTCAAGTCAATCTAGCCCGTCCGATGTTACTGTGTCTGTTTATACAGACTACAATGGGAGTACGGCAAAACAGACGGCCACTCTCACCCCGTCTTCTGGGAAGATTGAACTTCTTTTATCTGGGTGTTACGGAGAGTCCATTTCGTTCAATCTGTCTTTCACGAACGCAAGTCAGGTTGACAAAACCAACATTGGCGGGTATTTGCTTTATTACACGGATGCAGAGGAGAACTGAGATGGCATTCATACTAGAAGAATCGACTTGGGTGAAAAACGCCCAAGACGAACTTTCGAGAGGGCGGTACAACGAAGCGGCTGTTTGGCTGAACATGATTCCGAACGGAAGCGCTTATGAAGATGTCAGAAATTCTCTGTTGGGCCAAGTCGCCGGGCAACAGGGCGTCACCGTTCAGGCAAATATCGACCAACCATTTACGAGCGCACTAACCGAGTTGGATAACGTAAGGGCCGCACAAAAGCCGTTGATGGAAGACTATGAGAAGTCCACGCTTTCACAGGTTTTGGGCGGTCTTGCGAATCGCGGGCTTGGGACATCGGTTATCCGGGGCGGGGCCGGGACAAAGAATGTGTCAAATGCCACGAGGGATTTGGGGCAATGGAAGACCGGTATTCTTTCTGGCTATGACGACATGGAGAGGCAGTTGAAGGAAAGGCGTTTGGGCGACGAACTTGGATACTATGATTTCTACGACCAGATGTTGAACCTAAAGAAGCAGTACGACAGCGCAAAGCCGGGAGCAATGGACTACATTGGGGCTGGTGTAAACACGGTCAAAAGTTTCATCCCCGGACTATAAGGAGATATCATGGCTATCAGACGAGAAGACTACAGCGGAATTGAATCGGGAGCCAACGCAATTTCTCCCGGCGCTGGCACAGATGTAATGGAACAATTATTCCCATACATTTCCGCAAACTCCGCTTTGCAGGAAGCCCTCAGTTCTTGGAATATGAAATCCATGAGGGACAAGTACGGGAGGGCCAAGTCCATGAGGGATAAGCAACAGGAATATCAGGACGAGTTAAGCGAGGCCGGGGTTCTTGACTGGCTTTCTCTTTTGGGCGGAGGCGGGAAGATTGCTTCCAGCCTTGGCGCGTTCGGCGGTGGTAAAAAGTCAGGGGGTAAAACGTAATGGCTAAGACCAGAGTAGACAGTTTACGATACCTTTCACAGTCATTGGGTTCCGTTGGGGACGCTATCACAATGAAGAAACAGCGAGAGATTGAGAACGCACGTTCCGACCGTAATATGGCCGTCCAAGAGAAGTATCAAAAGATGGCTGAACAAAAGATGATGCAGGAGATAAAGGAACAAAAGAGACAACAGGCAATGGAACGGCTTGTGAGTCGCGCCTCTGCAATGGTTTCTGAACTTATGAGGACTAACAAGGCTACAGACGGAAAGCCTTTCGAGGGCGCGGCTATGAAGCGGGCCTTTTCCGAGGCGACGCCGGAAGACCAGAGCCTTATTGGGCCGCTTTTCCAACAGGCACAAATGGGCGGAAACACCCCTTCCATCAGACCGATGGCGGCAGACGAATACTTCAACATCTACGGCGGCGGAAGACCGAGGCCGTGACAGGATAGATTGTGACAGATGGATTTGAAGCCCTTAAAAGAAAGTATTCAACAAAGCAGAAATATAAACCGATATTTTCTGTTCCTTCCCGCTCGTCCAAATCAGCAAAAGGTCCAGCACTAAAAACCGAAGAATCGACGTTCGGGAAAATACTCGATTTACTGAGTAGAACTTCCTACGGCGCTAATAAGGCCATTATAGCAAGTCTGAAAAAGGAAAACCCTTTTCCGGCATATTGGCGTGGGTTAAAGGGCGAGAGAACCACCGGATCAGACGTTATCCAACAGATTCGAGGAGGTAAAGCACCAAAGACTCGCCTCGGAAAGATGGCGCAGGGTGTTGGTGGTTTCGCCGCTGACGTATTCAACCCATTGGACCTTTTGAACTGGGTTGGCATTGGGACGGCCACAAAACTAGCAAAGGGAGCCAGGGTAATTCCAAGTCTTGCGAAGGGGTTGCAGACGGGCGAAAGAACCCTTTTGCGTTTGGGGCCAGCAACGACAAGACACCTTGGGGTTATTGACCGTCCTGTTGGTGCGTTTTTGGAGGAGGCCGGTAAAAGAGTTTCAAACCTTCCTGGTGCTTCAAAATTAAGAGAGGCTTTCGCCCCCGCATTTACGGCTCTTAGAACACAGTCTAACAAGGTTCTTTCCGGGACGAGGAGATTGTTTTCTGGCGAGGCCGGTAAAGTCACAAGCCAAACCGGGGATATAGGGAAGGCATGGAAGTCGGCTCTAAAGTCCGTCAAGAGCGGCGAATTTGAAAAAATCAATCCGAAGCAGATGGCCTGGTATAAAAAGAATAACTACACTCCGGAACAGATTGTCGGGAAAGAGATTCGTAGATACCTTAACGCTCCTCTAAAAGCAATGCAGGGGAAAAATGGGATAAAGGTTTTGAAGGTTATGGGCGAGAAGGGCAGGGCCAAGACTGTCCGTGAAGTTTTAAAGGGGGTTGTTGCTGAGGGGCCTACCACAAAACCGATAGCGCTTATTTCAAGCGCTTTCAAACAGTCGCTTGGAAGGCTTGGGGAACTAAAGAAGGCTCGAAAAATTGACGGGAAGTTATTGGGATATGATCCGAGGCCGCTTTCGAGGGAAATGCGCGAAATATTCGGTGATAAGTATGTTGCTGGCGGCGAGAGGGTTTTAAAGGAATTTACAACCGAACAGGTTGAGGAACTTGCCAGAAATCCGAAAACAAGGGAACTGTTTTTTTCAAAGACATTGGGGACAAAGAACCTTGAGGCCAAGGCGGGGTTTCTTGATGCGCTAAAGGCAAAGTCTCCAAAGATGGCGTCATTCTACGAAGACGATATGATAAAGTCGTTTGACAGACACCTGAACAGGGTGGCACAAGAGGTAACAACGGCAGATGCCGTTTTAGATATTGCAAAGAACCCATCTTTGGCGAGGACCACAAGACAGGCTTGGGGAGAAACCCAGGAAAGGGTCCGCGAGGTTGTTATACCCGACAAGTACAAAAAGATGCTTTCCGCGTCGATTAATGACCCGTCGTTCAATAAAAAGACATTATTTATGAAAGATGAGGTTGCCAAGGAGTTTGAAAAGTTTGTGGAAGTCATGGGCGACCCAAGGGCTGTTAATGCGTTCATCGGAGAAGCCGAGGGCGCGTATAGAAAGATGCTCGGATTCTGGAAACAATGGACTTTGTATGGCACTCCCCTTGTCGCCACTCCGACAATCCTTCGTAACTTCTATGGGAATAATTTTCTTTCTTGGTTTCGGGGTGCTTGGAGCGCGTCTGGTATGGCAGACGCTTTCAAAGCACTCCCGCTTTTGTTCAAATCCAGATTTTCAAAGGAGTTCCTAAACAACCCAGCTAGGTTTGATGAAGAACTTTCAAAGTTGGGGGATTTAGGGCAGGACATAAAGTACCTTGCGGAGAACAATGCTTTCAACGAAGGGTTTACAAAGGACATTTTTAGGGAAACGCCCTCTATCAGAAATACCGCTATGGGGAGGGTTGAAAAAGTACTTGGCGTCGAGGCTTCGGGGAAAGCCAACGATTTAGCAGAATCGTTTTCGAGGGTCCAACACTTCCGCACAAGGCTAAAAGATGGATGGAGCCGAGAGGCGGCGTTAAAAGATGTTCGGGATACGTTATATGACTATGTTGGTGGGGCGACAGGAAAAATTGATCCGTTGGCCGCTGACATAATCCCATTTTGGAGATGGATGCGCTTCAACGTCCCGGCAATGATTGTGCAGACTATCAAGCATCCGGGAAAAGCGGCGTCTGTCCAACATATTAAAGACAACATTGAGAGGACCACCGGGCTACAGACTGACGGGACGGCTCCCGACGAGAGGTCTTTGCCTGAATATATCAAGGGGGACTTGAGTATCCGTTTGTGGCAGGACGAAAAGACCGGCAAGTGGACTTACATGAGATTAAAGGGGTTTGCGCCAATAGCGGATATAGAGGACGTTGTTACTCCAAAAAGGATTGGAGAGGCGTTGATGGCGGGGTTGACCCCTGCCGCAAAGATTCCATTGGAGGCAAAGTTTAATAAGTCTCTTTTCTTCAAGACTGCCGGTGGGAAGATGGCCGATATAGAGAACTACCAAGGGGAGCGCGGTAAATTTTTGAAGATAGATATGAGGAAGCGTGATATCAATTTACTGAGGAACTTCCGCCTTTTGAATGAGGCGAACAGGGCGCTTTCCGCGTTCGCTCCCGAAAAAGGACGACCAGCGCTTTCACCCGCTGAATATGGGATTAGAATGGCAGGAACAACGATGGTCCCGGTTGACGTTGAACAGGCAAAAGAACAAGCAAGAAACGCATACCGCAAGCAGTTGTCGTCTTTGAAGGCGGCTCGCACAAGGGAACTTTTTAGGCGCGGCGAGACAAAGCGGGTTGACAAACTCATAGAAGAATTAAAGCGGAGTTCCTACTAATGGGAATGTTCTCTGAAATGTATAGGGAAGCGGCGAAGATGAAGCGCACTTTTCCTTGGAAAAATGTATTTTCCAGAGGCGGAGCCGAATATCTTCGCAAGTGGGAGGCCCTTCGCATAAACCAAAGGATTTGGAAGAAGAAGGAGTATAGGAAGACGCGAACGAGGTATGCCTGATGCCAGCGATTAAGCGCATACTATACACTAACTTTTCAAATCCCGATGAGATTGATTTGGTTAGATGGACGAAGCACAAAGAGGACATATATAAGCTTATATCGGAGGCCACGGCTTTAACATCATCTATCCCAGGCGTAACAACCGATAACGCATTGGCAAGGTGGGACGGAACAGATGGGACGGCCCTAAACAATTCGGGCGTCACACTAGACGATTCTAATAACATGGTGTTCCCACAATACTCGTCGATCACGGTGGACTCTCTCAAGGACCCCGCAGATGGGTATCTCTATTTGTTCAGGTATGGTGACTACACGCGGCTTACGGGGCAGGACGACAACTCGAAGATTCAACTCGGGCCACTAAACATCACGACACAAGTTCTCGATGGGACAGCACTTGCAATCAATAGTGGGGACGATAGTTACATTGCATCGCCAAACGGCTTCTACTTCGATGTGGATACGGGCGGGGTAACATTTAGGACGATACCGGCCAATTCAGATGGGGTTGGATGGACTTGTATTACAAAGGTTGGTTCTGTTGAAACCAAGTATATCCGAACCCGCGTTGAATATGGAGGCGGCGTTGAGGACTACATAGGACAGGCGTTTTATAACGCCGCAGGGGACAGGACGATATTACTTGATTCGGAAACTGGTGATATCACGGCGAACAACGTGGTATTATTTACACACGGCGAGGGGAACCCGTCCTCGACACCGACAAAAACGATAGAAATGTACCGTGACGACACGAATGGAAATTGTTTCCTGTGGAACGGGATTGAATGGGGACTGATTACGTTAGGAGCGTTACCGACATGAGATATTTTTGGATACTGATTCTGCTGGCTGGTTCGGTGATGGCCCAGGATACCGCCACGCCGACCCCCACCCTGACGAACACGGTGACTCATACGCCAACGATCACGAGGACGCCGGGATATAACTGGATGTATATTCCAGACCTTAAATTGGGGAAGTATAAAACGGCAGACCAGATACCGTTAACTTGTGTTGAACCGGCGAATACCCCCACCCCCGCGTACACGGTGACGGACAACGCTGTGGCGAGGTTCGACGGGACTTCCGCTTCTGTGGTGCAGGGTTCGGGGGTTTCTCTCGACGACAACGACAATATGGTATTCCCCGGAGGGGCCTACCTCGGCATCGACGAGATTCGGGCGCAAGCCGTCACGAACCGGCTCGTCTACCGCGACCCGCTTGGCTCCCCTTATCCGTCTGTGGACGTTGGAAACCCAGGCGATATGCTGAACCTGTACGGTCTGAACGTGACGATTACATCGAACCATGCAAAGGTCATCAACGACAACGCCTATTTCGAGTTCCACAAGACGGCGGATTGGACCGACCCGGAATGGTTTAGGTGTTCTACCCCTGGCGGGATACCCGTCATAACGGCACAGATTGAAACGCAGGGTGGGGGGCTGGATTTCGTCGGCCTCATGCTCCAAGACTTGAGTGGTTTCAATGCCTTGAAGTGCGACGTGGACGATGGATTTATCGTCTGTGACGCGACCGGGACTACCGTCACCGTCCTCGACAGGGCTGGAGATATATGGCTCTACTCCGGGACGGTTCGGAACCTCCCGGCCCCGCAGACCCCAACCGACGCCGCGAACAAAGCCTACGTTGACGCTCAATCGACGGCGTTCCCGACGCCGATCATATACGACACCCACACGCCGGTTCCGACCGCGACGCCGAATGAAACGATACCAGCCATCCAGACGATGGAGGCACAGGCACAGCAGACGATACAGGCCCACGCGACGGAGTATGCGAACCTGATGGTGACGGCAACATGGATACCGGGGACTTATGTGAACGTTGCTGGCGATACGATGAGTGGGGCGTTGACTTTGACGAATACCGGAACCGCACTAACTATCACAGGCGGTGCCTCTATCGCAAAAGACGTTTATGCAAAAAATCTCAGGTCGATATCTGGTTTCCCAATGATTTATAACTATCTCGCAGATATGAGCACCGAAGGTGGAAAATTATACCTCGGAGGTCTTGAGAATGACCTCGCTTACTTAAGACAGAGGGGAAAGAACTGCACGTTTAGCAACGGGTATCTATCATGGGATGCATGCTTCAATGCACAGCCAGATTACACAATACCCGGATCATTTGGTGGGGCACCTCTAACGATTGACGTGGAACTCACAAAGAGTTTTATTTTCAGATTTAAATATGGAATTTCTTTCGGCGCAACGACGTGGGCATGCAGAGATATGACTTTTCAATTCTGGTCAAGCGGAGAGTGGAAAACAGCATCCGTCGTCACTGGCTGGACGAATGAAATATATCAATCAAGTGCCGACTACGGCATTGCCGGTGCCGTATCAATGCGCGTGATTTTAGACAATGAAGCGAACCCAGGAAACACACGCATATCTGAATTATGGTGTATTGCGTATAACTCAACGTCATTAAAGGAAGGTTTTCTCGGTCGGGATGGTGGAGATGTGTGGGGTCCGGTTTCGATGAATCTATACTCAATCGCGGAAGTCCCTACCCCGTCATCACCTACTGATGCTGCGAATAAGAAGTATGTTGATGATTCGATATCTGGTATTGCCACCCACACCCCGGTCCCGACCGCGACGCCGAATGAAACGATACCCGCTGTGCAGACGATAGAGGCGCAGATTCAGCAGACGATAGTTGCCCACGCGACGGAGTACGCGGCGTTGGTATCTACAGCGACATGGATACCGGGAACCTATGTGAACGTGGCGGGGGATACCATGTTGGGGGCGTTGACTATGGGTTCATATCAAATGTTTAGTCAGGGCGCGACGAACGTTGCCCTGCTTGCCACGGACAACGCCATCTACGGCGGGAACTTTGAGGACTTCGGGATATACAACTACTTGGGCGACATCGACTTCTCGGCTGGCGCGGCGAAGGGCCTTCACATCGACAACAGCGGGTACGTTTCCTCGCCGTGGCCTTTCCTTTCCGCCTCCGTCTCCACCGGACCCGTCACCGCCACAACCGGAAATTTTAGTGACCAAGTCACCGTCCCCACCCCGTCTGCCGATGGGAGCGCGGTGAATAAGGCGTACGTTACGTCCCTGTTTACCTACGACTGCACCCCGACACCCGTTATCCCCGTTGCCGGTGTGACGCTGATATACAGGTGCGGAGTAAATACAGGAGTGAACCCATGAACCGAACCTTGTTCCACCTACTGCTGGCAGGAGCCATATTCTTGATGTCCGCCAACGTGTTCGCCCAACAGTCCGGTGACGGGCTGACCGACAAACAGAAAGACTGTATCCTACAGTTCACATTCGGATACATGATAGGGAACGTCACGACTTCTTGCTTCAAGTACGAGCGCAAGAAGTACATATACATTCCTGCGGGGATACTGACAACGATGTTGGCGGGTTGGTTCGTTGAGGCCGGACACCCGCACAAGGAATGGGACGAGTGGAGATGGACTGTTGTTGGTGGAACGCTTGGGACTGTGATTCGCTGGTAATTGAAAGGAGTCAGTCATGGGATTTATTAGCAGATTGGATACGATTTTGGACGGGATTGGGAATATGCTTTCCACCGTTACCGCGAAGTCTTGGGTTGCTTTCATAGTGACTGTTGCGCTAGGATGGGCGGCATATAAGGTACTGCCTGACAAGGGACCATACTTTGCTATCTTCATGATATTCCTTCTTGTCGCGCAGGGCATCCTTACGACCCGTAGCGTGATGGATGATTTCATCAAGGCGAAAGAAGCCCTTAAATGACTTCGGCAGACATAAAGGTAACGCTTTGTGAAGTGATGCTGGAAATGGAGCGCCTTCAAGGTATGAAGGCTAATCTTTTGAAGGCGCTTGAAATACAATCCGTAAAGGACAAGGGGGATTCCGGTGACACCGTTAAGGGACGACCTGATAAAGCACCTGCTGAAACGAATGGACGAGATGCACGACAAACTCGATTGCATATCCGACCGGGTATCAAAGATGGAGGGTAAAACACTTGCAATCGGGGCTATCGCTTCCATTGTTGTTTCGGGTGCTATTTCTTGGTTCGTCCAAGTCGCCGGGAAATAAGATGCGCCATATCAACGATGCAGGACTTGGTATCATTAGGGAATTTGAGAGTTTCCGGTCAAGAGCATATAAGGCCATACCGACAGAAAAGTATTGGACTGTCGGATATGGTCATTATGGCCCTGACGTTTCCGAGTGCGCCGTATTGAACAAGACTGAGGCCGAAGCACTTTTAAGGAAAGACGTTGAAGAAAGAGAAAGCGTTGTATTCAAGACGGTTCCGATGGAGATAAATGATAATAGGTTTTCAGCCTGTGTGTCTTTGGTGTATAACATAGGGTGTGGTAATTGGGCGAAGTCTAAAGTCCTAAAACATATACTTGATGGTAATATGGGGTTGGCTTCCGAGGCGTTTATGAATCACGTTTACGGAAGCGGGAAGAAACTTCCTGGATTGGTTAGACGTAGGACGGCGGAAAGAAAACTGTTTGATAAGGCTCCATGTTGAAACATATCCTATTGGCTATACTCTTACTTCTCCCGACAATAGGACAGACGAAGGGGATGGAGGATTATATAAAGTCCGTGTATGATTCCGGGTCCAAACACGGCGAGAGAATGACAAGGAGCAGGGCGAGGATGGTTGCTGTCGCCATTGAGAAATGGAGTCTGCATTATGGTATACCAGTTGATATCGCCGTCGGGTTGGTACATTGGGAGTCGGATCACTTTGCGAACCACATAGAGAAGGAGATTAACGGAAGGCCGATACCTATACCTCATTGGAGTTTCGGGTACTGCAAGGTTAAGGTGAGTACGGCAAAGTGGCAAGCAGAGTTGGAGGGGATGGACCACAACCGAGTAAACGGGCGAGAATTGATATATGATATTGACTTGAATATCCACTTGGGTATGGCATACTTGAGATGGATGCTAGAGATGAAGGATTGGAATTTGACTAGGGCGTTGAACGGATACCAGTTAGGTCATGTTGGGGAGAGAAGCAAGAGTACCGAGTATGCAAAGAACGTGATGTGGAGAGCAAGGCAGTACGGAAGGTGGGCGAGAGACAATGTATCAAACTGAATTAGATATTCTTACAACGCTTACCATTTGTGCGGTATGTTCTCTCGCGTTTGTGATTTACATGGAAGTCGTTAGACGGAGGCCGAAATGAGTTTTACAAAGGTGATACTCAAGGAAGTTTGGGATGGCGTCGAATGGCTTTTGGATAAGGTCTGTGTTGATGGGTTTGCAAGGTTTATTCTTATTGTCGCAATGTTTTCTTTGACCGGAAATGCGATACAGTATTTCACGCCAAAGAAACCAAAGGAGATTGTAAGGGTCGAGTTCAAAGAGAAGATTAAATGGATGCCAGGAAAGATAGTGTATATAGATAAGGAGGGAACTTCTCACGAACAGACTTTCCCGCCAGAGGGATCAGCGGCCATTACCCCGAATGGGGATATCGCTATTAGAAGGCGTGGGCTATGCTTGAAACCGTTTGGCGGGGTAGTGTGGGCGGGAGATAAGGCGATGCCATACGGAGGGGCAAGGGTCGCTTACTGGAATAGATTTGGATTGGAAGTCGGATTCAATAACGAGAGACTATTTGTCGGCGCGGATATGAGAGTACCATACTTCCAAAACATTCTTCTTGCAGTAGGCGGAACTTCTAGGTACAATGACGTTGTTAAGAAAGAGTGTTGGGGATTGTACGGAGGCGTTTCAGTAGCATTGAGATAATCATACGGGGTTCCTCCTTCCCCGTCACTTCTTAAGGCCCGTCCACTTGGCGGGCCTTTTCAACATATGCGCTTAAGTTTACCCGGAGACTCCCAGTAGCCGCAGACATCTTTTTGTTTCATATTACAAACCATACAAGCATAGAAAACATCATTTTTTAACCGGCGAAAACATTTTCTGCTGTGGTAATGGCATCTTTCAAAAACAATATGTAGTGCCTTATCGTCGCAAGAAGAAAAGTCGTGACCGCATCCTGGGCAAATGCACCCAATCCTTCGTATTTTATTTAGTTTTTTCCTAAGCGCATCTTCTTTTTTTTCTTTTTTTGACCTTTTCTTTTTCTTCTTAACCAGCATTTTTGCTGGTCGATCAAGTGATAAAGAACATTTTAGAGAACAGCACTTACCCGACTCCCAATGTGAATGGGTAAAACATCTCCCGCAGACCACACAATTTGCCATAGCAAATATCCATTTCTACCCCCTTAAAACCACCAATGACATTGTACCATACCAATATTTGAAAGGCAACCCCCCACCAGACGCCACCACGCTTATTCCAGTATGTATTAACACTATGTTTTGACACCCCCCCGCCACTTTTACTTTGGCAAAAACGCACACCCCTAGAATCGAATCCTAGTGCAAAACAGCCGAAACCGGCAGTGTAAAGAAACTTAACACTTAATAACCTAGTTGTTTTGACTTCAAGTTGTCTTGACTTCAAGATGGCTTGGTAGTATAAAGATTGCGGAGGAAGAAAAATGACATACAGACGAATACTTGCAGAGTTGGTAGACCTCAAAAGAGAACTGGATAGCGTGGGGTCGGAACAATGCACGAAGAACAATGAGTATTGGTTCCGACTCTATAACGACATTGATAATGCGTTGAGTGCATGGATTGATAGTGTGTCGAAAAATACGCCAGAGAAGGAGTCTGTCGATGAATGATAACTTTTCGTTCGTTTCTGAAATGAAGGATTGTTCGATGCCCCAAACCGGGAAGAAGGGGAAATACTACAAGGCAAAGACGGAACAGGGGACTGTCAATATCCCCGTCGAAGTCATCGAAGGACAGCCGGAGATTGGGAAGAAGTATAAGTTTGAGGGGACTATTTCTGAGTACGATTATAAGGGAGAGATGGTAAAATCAAAGTGGGCAACGGCTGTTATCAAGGAACACGGTGCGCCTCCTGTCCCGGCTCCAATTCCTGGTATTGGGGATCATCCAACCCAACAGCAGGTCAGGGACAACGCCATGATTACCGGCCATGCCTTGAATATGGCCGCAAGGTTTACACAGATGGAAATGACAACGTCTGACGACCAATCCGAAGTGGCTGTTGAGGCGTGTCTCAGGAAGTGGTATAAGTTTTCCCGTAGAGTCTCGGAGTCAATCCAGACCGAAGAACTTAACGTTCTTCACAAGGGGTTCTAATGAGAAAGAAAATTAAAGTCCCTGTACAGGTTATCCGCTATAAACGAGTTGGTGGTGGCAAAAACATCAACGGTTCAAAGAGGCAGAAGATTAGCGAAACAACCGTTATGAGAACGAGGAAGGCATGACCCGCACAGAAATAGAATCATTCCGTTTTAGAAGCGAGTCCGTCCAAGAGGATTGGGATGAAAAGGCCCCCAAACTCTATGACGAACTTATGGGATGGATCAAGGATGTGAAGAACGAGCCAATGAAGAACGATACCATCACGTTACAAAACTGGATGGTTAAAGCCATGCATTGTTTGGCTCGTCTGTCAGACATTCAGGTTGAGGCGCAAAACTGGGTTGATATTGCCCGTAGTGAATACGTTTCAATGGCAATGAACTTCAGGATGGAAAACCCAAAGGCAACGTCTGATATGGTCGAGGATATGGAGGAGGGAGCCGTAGGCCCACCAGAATATCTCCGTAACTGTGCAAACAAGTTCTATGATGCACTTGAGAAGGGGCTTAACGGCGCACAATCCATACTAAAGGCCGGAAAGTGGCAACCAACATGAGTAATAATAAATTCGGAGCAAAGACTGTGTTCCACTTTGGCGACCCCGAAAGGCACAAGAGGGCGCATATCAGAATGGTGGAAAAGGGATTGGGATGGAAGGAAGTCTGTCATGTTATTTCGCGCTGGCTCACGACAGATTCGTTCCTGGATAAAGTTAAAAAGGAGATTGGAAAGTGAGCCTATGCCTTTGCACAAACGAAGTTTGCAAGAAGGCGAACAAGTGTGCAAGGTTCCGGCCAGAAGAAGAAAGATGGAACTGCTACTTCCCATTAGATTTCGTTGACGGACCCGATTGCAAATACTTTGTGGAGGTTTCGGATGGACGAAATGTGGACGGTAGAGGCAAAGTTACTAATGAAAAAGTTTCTGGAATGGACGGAGAAAACAAACGTGTATGTCGGGGAAGGCCCAAACGCAACGATGTTAAAGCGGTTGATCCAGATGGCCGAGAGATTGTCGAGGGAGGAATAAATGTCTAGATGGAAACAGAAGGAAACAGTAAACGTTGAAGTTACACTTTATCTAGATGTTGAGGTCGAAATGGATTGTTTCCATGACGCGAAGTATGGGGCCGATGCAGATGGTAACAGGGGAGTTCCGATGGATTGGTTTGACGAGATAAAGATTCTCAACATGGACGAAGTTAAGAAGCAAGCAATGGAACAGTTGGAGGAACAAATTGATGAGGTTGTTGACGAGGCCGCTTCAAATTGCGACCTTTACGATAAGGGGGACCAATGAGACTGTGCCATAACTATCCGGATAACTGTACGGACGGGAGAAAGAAATGCCCGTTATACGATATTTGTGATAGTAAAACAGAGAATGATATTCCAAATTATGACGACCTGGAAGGCGTAAGCGAAGATGGAGATGAGGAGGAGGGACAATGACCAACGAACAGGCGAAGGAACTGGCGGAGAAGGTGTGGCCTGAAATAGGATGGGTTGATTACAGGTCATATGCAGAAGAAAAAGAACGATACTCCGTTTGTAAAGGTTCAGATATTTATAACGCAAAGTCGTATGAGGAAGCGTTCCTGGCGGCGGGGGTCACAGTGTGCGGTAGATGTCGTGGATCGGGAGAGGAAGAACCGTCTGGTTCCGAGTATCCAGCCGCATCGCTGGGCGCTAAATTCCGTTGTGGGCTGTGCAACGGCCTTGGCTACCGCCTCGTGAAGGGGGTGTCGGATGGAAAAGGTAATTAAAGAGCGTCCCATCCTATTCAGCGCCCCGATGGTGCGTGCCATCTTGGACGGCACCAAGACCATGACGCGGAGGGTGGTGAAGCCGCAACCGATATCCCTGGCGGGTAGTCCTGTTTTTGTGGACAAGAACCACCCAACGTCACCACCTTGCTCGTTCGTAAACGACGTTTCGTACCTATGCCCCTACGGCGTCCCCGGCGACAGGCTGTGGGTGAGGGAGAGCGTAAGTGTTCATATGGGGATGATGGGTGAAGTGGCTGTTCACTACTACGCCGATGATGCCGAGATAGTGCATCCACGTGGTGGAAGCATTACCGCACCTGGCCTTCACGTTGACTTGAGCAACGGAAAAGAGAAGTACGCAAACGATAAAAAGCGTCCATCCATCCACATGCCCCGCTGGGCGTCCCGCATCCTTTTGGAAGTCACCGCCGTCAGGGTGGAGAGGTTGCGGGACATCGGCGAGGAAGACGCCAGGGCGGAGGGTGTAACACCGTCCTTGGTTGGACCGCCCGAAAGTGAGAAGCACAGGTTCGCGTTTCGTGACTTGTGGTTTTCAATAAACGGCCCCGATTCATGGAACGCCAACCCTTGGGTGTGGGTGGTGGAGTTCAAGAGGATCACCGAAGGGAGGAAGCCATGATCCGAAGATGGATATTAAAGTGGCTAAAGTCATACGAGACTTGTGACTTTTGCGGGGGTACAGGGACCGTCGAAAAGAAAACCGTTGTCTCATACAACGGAACGACCGAATCGATTTGTATGAGGTTGGAGGCAACGTGTCCGCGTTGCGGCGGGTGGACTTTTAGGAGTAAGCCATGAGCGCGAAGGTGACAGCCGACACCAAAAGAATTGATTATCTTGAAAATAACGAGTGCGAGGTTGTTTGTGACACTTTCGGAGGAAACGAGAAGTGGATTATTAAAGCCGGGTCATCACCAAAGTCCACTTATGGTGATTGGGAACCAACGTTAAGAAGTGCTATTGATTCTGCGATTGATTGGAACCGCCGCGCCAAGAGGGGGAAACGATGAATACCAAAGACGCGAAATTGTTGAAGTCGTGGGGGCCATGTAAAGACGGATTGGAATGGGGCCTGAAACAGAAATCCCTGCATGACGTTTTCGAGAAGTGCGACAGGTCGGACTGGCTGATTTGGCTGATCCGAAAGGTTGATTGTTGGGACCATCGACAGAAGGTGCAGGTGGCTGTGGCGTGTGCCGAGAGGGTTTTGAGGTATTCGAAGTGCAAGAAGGAGAAGGACGCGATAGACGCCGCGAAGGCGTGGTTGGATAGTCCGTGTGAAAAAACAAGAAAAGCCGCCTCCGCCGCCTCCGCCTACGCCGCCTCCGCCGCCTACGCCGCCTCCGCCTACGCCGCCTACGCCGCCTCCGCCTACGCCGCCTACGCCGCCTCCGCCTACGCCGCCTCCGCCTACGCCTCCGCCGCCTACGCCGACGCCTCCGCCGCCGCCTCCGCCTCCGCCGACGAAAGAAAGTGGCAAGCGGACGCGATACGGAAGATAGTGAAGAATCCGTTCAAGGCCGAGAGGGGGAGGAAGGGATGAAGGATAAACCAAATCGAATCTATGAACTAGTGTGCGAATTGAGGGAGCGTGTCGAAAACACAACCGATGAAATCAGCAATCTCATTCCAAATCACTTGTTTTCCATCTACCGGAAGGGTTCGGTGTTAGGTAGTGATTGGTTCTATTTCGCGTCGGCGGAAGCGTGGGGTTATGCAAAAGAGATTGTGTCTGCTTTGAAAAAACAAGACCAAAGATACAAGTACCAAATACGTGTCGAAAGGAAGACCCCATGACCGACAGGATTAGCCAACTTGAAGAAACCATTGAATCCTTGCGGGGCCGCCTGTGCGCCGTCGAGGAGGCGTCTGCCATAGAGGGGACGATGCTCCATGAGTCGGAGGAAACGATTAAGAAACTCCGCGCCGAAACCGCCGCCCTCAAGAGGCAGAGGGACGAACTGGTGAAGGCGGCGGAGAATGTGTTAGAAAATCCAGAGTTTTATGACGCAAGCAAAGATTATTGGAATCGACTTTCGGACTTAAAATCGGCGGTCGAGTTAACTGTTAACTCGCTCGGATCGGGGGAGTGATGGGGAAATATCGGAAGAAACCAGTAGTAGTTGATGCGTTCCAGTTGGGCGAGTATTCAGATATTCGTCCATGTTGGCTGAAACGAGGCGAAGTGTGCGACGGCACCGGAAGGCATCCGTTTTATTACATTCAAACCCTCGAAGGCGAGATGCAAGGGCTTCCTGGCGACTGGGTTATAACCGGCGTCAAAGGAGAACACTACTTCTGCAAGGACGACATTTTCAAGATGACTTACGAGAAGGTTGAGTAATACCAGTCCAACGTGCGGTGGGTGCAAGAGCACATAGAAGGTCTACTACAAGCGGATAACGGTGGCTCACCCGAATGAATGGGAACACCGCCGCCCAAGTTCACCCCACTAGCCGGTCCAGCGGTAGATATGGTGGGAACGCTCCATGAGGGCGTTCGTAATCCGGCCCCACCGCAGGTTGGATTGGTTTAGAAAAGTGCTGATAAGTGTACTGTAGGTACACAAATCAGAGAAAAAGTAAACTAGATGATGCACTATAACATGAGTGATGTTAGTGTTGCGAAAGTTGGATAGAGTCATAACAAGGCAATACGGCTGGTCCCGTCTGTCATCGGTGGCCCCTCTGATGGTACAGAGGATAGGCGACGAGGGCGATAGACGGCATAAATGGCGACCTGAAATCGCCGCAAACATGGGTTGGGCGCAACCGACCAGCCGCCAATTTTCAGCAAGCGCTGAAAGATGCGCTTTGAGTGAAAAACAGTCAGTAAAGCGCAACAAAGTGCGCGAAAGGAGCAACCGTGTCAAGTAAAACACCAGAAAAACATGACAGACCGATAACGGTGAACTGCGTTATATGTCCTGGATGCGGTGCGCTGATTTATTCCATGCACGTTCATCACTATCACCATTGTCTGTGCGGAGGCGTGATGGTTGACGGAGGGTTTGAGTACCTTCGCATGGGGTATGGCGAGACAAAACAGGGTACGATCCTTGAAAAGAAGATGAAGCGGCAGATGCCAGATACCGTTTCTGTCGCCCTAACCAAAGACCAGTTCTATTCGTTCGGCGGAACCATTGGAGGACACCATACTCGTTAATGTAGTTGACAAAACAAGGATTGATGGTGTAGAATTTGTAATAGAACCCTGTGATTAGGGGCGGATAACATGAAAGCCTTTGTAAGTAAAGAGGACATTCTTCGGGGCCGAGAGGCCCACCCAGTTATCCGGGGTAATCAACGAAGGGTGTCCTTTATGCTTATAAGGGCTTTTTCATTTATTGAGAAAGTCAGGTAATTAGAATGGGAAGACACAAAGACGAATTAGGAAGTTGGTTTAGGATTTGGAGCAAGCAATGGCTTAAGGACGAAAAACTTATAAAAGCCGGAGATTCTATTGAGGTTGCTTTTCTTAGGATTCTTTGCCTAGCCGAAGAGTGCAGAGATGATGGAAGATTAACTTTCAGGGGACTGTCAACAATAACACAGGATCAAATGGAAGAGGCGGCAAGAATTACACATGAGCAGTTTTGTGGCGTTAAAAAGTTGGGTGTGTTGGTTGAACAAAACGGAACTTACGCAGTTAAAAACTGGGAAAAGTGGCAACCAAAGAAGAGAAAGACGAATTAAAAGCGGATTTAATTCCGAATTTAATTCCTTTTATAACGAAAGAAGAGAAGAAAAGAGAAGAGAAGAAGTAAGACAAAGACTAGAACTGCTCACTTCGTTCGCAGTTCTGCAATTCTACGAATTGCTTGGAGGAAAGGGCGGATAAATGAAGGATAAAAAGCCAAGCATACACGCAGAGAAGTGCCTTTGGTGGTATGACCGCCACCCTTCTGGTCCGATAGATGAGAAATTAAGGTTTTTTGCGCGGGACATTTCATGGGTTTCGCGCCTCCATGAAGGCTCTATTGAAGATTTCAAGTATTTGTGCGATAAAGGATGGCACTCGGAGGACAGGGTGGTTAGGTCACAGAGTTACTATTCGATACCTGCCATGTTAAAGGTGCAACACCTGATCCGCGAAAAGAACGTGGAGGTCAGCGAAGAAGAAAGAATGGCAAACGTGGAATTGGTGAAGGCGTTGACGGAGCAAGTTAAAAAAGGATTCATACCAAGGGGGGAGAAATGAGCGCGAAGGTGAGATTGAAACCGTGTCCGTTTTGTGGCGGCGAAGCGGTAATGAGTAAGTATGTTATTGATATGGCGGTTGGTTGTAAGGATTGCCATGTACATTTTGAGTTTTCTTTTGTCGGAAAAGGGCGTGTGGCAGAAACAAAAAGAAGATTGATTTCGATGTGGAACCGCCGCGCCAAGAGGGGGAAGTGATGGCGTGTAAAACACCACCATACAGGACCAAGGGGAGGGGAAGAAATGAAACCAAGGAACGGCGGTAAGTGTGACGTTTACTGGCTGGATTGTATGCGTCTTGCCGGAAAGAGAAAGAAGCGATACTGCAATAAACAGGTTCGCCGTGAATGGAAGAAATTAGTTAAGGAGTCCACCCATGACCGACAGGATTAGCCAACTTGAAGAAACCATTGAATCCTTGCGGGGCCGCCTGTGCGCCGTCGAGGAGGCGTCTGCCATAGAGGGGACGATGCTCCACGAATCGGAGGAAACGATTGCCAAATTGAAGGCCGAGAACGCGGAACTCAAGAGGCAGAGGGACGCGCTAATGGTCATTGTGAAAGAGGAGGCGTAGGAAGGCTGTATATTCGGCACTTGCGACGGGGGCCGGAAGTGTACGTCATGCAAAGCCGCCGCCGTCCTTAACTCGCTCGGATCGGGGGACAAAAATGGGTGAAGCGATAGCAGGGAGTTACAATTTTGGAGGCGGGTACATAGGTAAACACTTTTCATACGGTGATATCTGTAGACGACTTGGCATAAAGGAGCCAAAGCATAAAAAGTGTGAATGGCATAACGAGATTTGTATTATCTGTCATTATACTTTCAAGACGAAGGAGTATGGCGAGTGTATCTGTCATTGGTGCGAACACGGAAAAAAGAGGTATGAGAATAGCGATAAGAGGGCAGAGGTAAAGCGTGAGAGCGTAAAGAGATTAAGGGCAAAGGTAAGAAAGATGGCGAGGTGGACAAAATGAAGCATTTATACCTCGCTGGTCCATTGACACACGAGAGCGAAGAAAACAAGTTCATGGATAATGTTCGGAACGCGCTAAACATATATGTCCGACTTATCAAAGAAGGGTATGCCCCCTATTGCCCTCACCTATCCGCTTTTGCTGATATTGTTGAATCGATCGGTTACGAGGACTGGATGGATTTGGATTTTGAATGGCTGTTAAAGTGTGACGCGGTTATAAGGCTTGAAGGAGAGTCAACGGGAGCCGACCGCGAAGTAGAGTTTGCAAAGAAGCATAACATACCAGTTTTCACATGGTACGAATTTAGGGTGGCGGAGGATTTACTGTGAGTTCAATTTGTGATAAGTGCGCGAAAGAAAAAGAGTGTGCGATTGCGGAGGACGGAGTAATCGGATGCAGGAAATACGTTAGGAAGAAAATGGAGGTCAACCGTGAAGCAAACAGACGAGATAAAGGAATACTTGAAGATGGGGAAAAGCCTGACGCCGATTGAAGCATTGGAAAGGTTTGGGTGTTTTCGGTTGGCGGCAAGGGTGTCTGATTTGAAGCGGGATGGAGAGAAGATAATGACAGACATCGTGTACGACAAGGGCAAGCGATACGCCAGTTACAGAATGGAGACAACATGAGGCCGATAAAATTCAGGGCGTGGAATGGAAACAAAAAAATAATTGATGGAAACTGCGTAATTAGAGATGGAGATTCTTACCCAATGTTTGTTGATGAAGTTGGAATTAAAAAATGTGGGGCGGAGTTCGAGCAGTTCACCGGCCTCCTCGACAAGAACGGGAAGGAAATTTATGAGGGGGACATTGTTTTGGAAGTGGTAGATAGCGGCCCAGAAGAAATAAAACGATATGACGAATTTCTTGGTGTTGTTGTATATGATAGAAATGGTTTTGGAATACAGACGGAAGGTATGCGAGATGGAGAAACAGAAGTTCCACTTTGGGGAATGGACGATGGTTGGGTTGAAATAGAAGTTCTCGGCAACATTCACGAGCAACCCGAACTGTTGGAGGCAAAGAGTGAAAAATAGGAGTTCAAGGCAAAGGAAGATTGAGCAATTAAGGATGATACTCAAGGGAAAACTATTCAATGTTTTCCTGACGAACATGGAATACCAGTTTGTGCCGGACAGGAAGATGGCAGTTATTCCTTGTGCGCGGTGCGGTAAGCCGAACTCCGTTGACTACCTGGATTTAGACGAGGTTCGCGGAAGGCATGAATACGACACATATCCAGCAAGCCTTGATCCGTGTAATCACCAGTTATTGTGCCGTCCATGCCATGAAATAAAGACCGATGCAGGACACATAGACTTCTTGCAAATGAACTTCCCTCTTGTTAGAATGGCATATAAGAGGTTGGCTTTTGAGATTGCAAGGTCTTTGCCGGAACAATACGGGAAGATTAAACATTCGATGGTAGATATTGACAAGGCGATTAAAACTGTTTGCGGGGTGAAGAAATGAGAGGTGAACTATCGATTTTACTTTTGATTGTTTTTGCAAGCATTGCACTTGGGGGCCTACTCGGATTTAGAGCTGGAGAAAACGAAGCAAGAAAGTACGTTCGTGTTCTTGCACAAATAGAAGCAAAATATCCAGGAAGTGTTATGGACGCAGTTAATGATATAAAAGAAAACGAAAAAAAGAAGTCTATTATTAAAAATGCTGAGATTGGAAATGAATAACTACAGGAGGGGATAGATGAAATGGTACTGGTTAATCGGGTGGGCTGTGATGACTTGTTTAATTCTCAGTAAAGAACCTTCTTTTGAACGGTGTGAATTGGTATCTATAGCGTGGGCTTTTTTTATTCTTAGTCACATTGAGGAAATGAAAGGCCGGAAATGAATAATTACCGGAGGGGCGCAAAACTAGAGTATGACACGAAGAAGGAGTATGAGAATAAGGGGGCAAAGGTTACAAGAAGTGCAGGAAGTCATGGGGCCTGGGATTTATGCGCTGTATTCCCATCACAAGTCCATCTTATCCAGTTAAAGCGCGTAAAGAAAGGTGCAAAACTTCCAGACTTCGCGGAAGATGTTAGGCGATTGGAGGAGGTTGTAGTCCCGGAGAATGTAACAAGGGAGTTCATTGTTTGGCAGGACGGCAAGGGGATGGTAAAGCACTTGATAATGAATTACATGGGAGAGGTTTGGAATGACTAAAAAAGTTGTTACCATGACCGCCTATAAGAGGCCAGAATACACTAGGGAGGTATTGTCTGGTTTCTCTGGATGCGAAGGAGTTGGCGAGTATCTTCTTATCGCCTTCGTTGACGGCGGGAGCCAAGAGGTAGCAGACACGATCAAAAGGTACTCTCCTTTTTACACGGCCTTTATTTATGTTAACGACACAAGGGTTGGGTGTGGCGAAAACACAAAGAGAGCATTGGAGTCCGGTTTCGCGGTAAGGGATTTTGTTATCCACGCCGAGGACGACGTTGTACCACACAAAGACTATTTCCGGTACATGGAGTGGGCGGCAAAGAAGTACGCCGATGATAAAAGCGTATTCGCAATAACTGGATTTAACAACGAAAAAATCACGCCAGAAGAATACAATAAAGTGTATCGCAGGAAATCATTCTGTCCGTGGGGGTGGGGGACGTGGAAGGACAGGTGGGAGGAAATGAAATCGGGGTGGATTGAAAAGGAGGATGAAAACCACTCGTGGGACACAAGGATAAAAGATGTTATTAGGCGTGAAAGAGAAATTATAATGCCAAAATTATCTAGGACAAGAAATATTGGGAGGTTGGGAGGGACTTGGGGTACAGAGGAAAAGTTTGACGCTATACACTCAAACCAAACTGGCGTGTGGAATGTTGATTTTGTTCCTAATGGGGAATACCATGAGTAGTGCAGACGACTATACAAAAATGCAGGAGGATTATTACGAGTCTGAGGCCGCAAGATGGACCCCCGAAAACCGCGACCCAGTTGTTGGCTCGTTCGATGCCCACAACGAGTGGGCCGACTATGGAATTATGTTTGACGGGCTAGACACAAAGAAAATGGATGCGCTCGACTTCGGGTGCGGACCAGGAAGGGCTATTAAACTTTGGAGATGTCGGTTCAACCGGATTGATGGGATGGATATATCAAAGACCAACCTTAAAAACGCAAAGGAATATTTAGGCGGATCACAGGCCAAGGACGCTTCACTTTTCTTTAATAACGGCAAGGATTGCCGTCCTGTTTTCGACAATACATACGACTTGGTGTATTCGATTATTTGTTTACAGCATATCGCGGTACACGAGATTCGTTTTAGTATTATGAAAGACATATACAGAGTTCTTAATGTTGGTGGTCACTTTTGTTTTCAGTTGGGCGGCGGCGGAAAGACCGGGCATCCGTGGGTTCTTTGGAACGACAACGAGTATGGGGCAAGCGGAACAAACGGATCGTGTGATGTATCTGTTACAAATATTGATGATGTTATTTTAGACTTGGAGAGAATTGGATTTAAGAACGTTTCAGTCCACAAAAGGGCCACCGGGCCGGGGGACGCGCACAAATACTGGTTGTTTGTGAGGGCCGAAAAATGAAAACCCTGGCCATACGAGGACTTGTTAGGCCAAACTTATTTGGTTGTCTTAATAACATTATGGGTTTATACAAACAATTTAGGCCAGACCGGGTGTTGTTTTGTTCGTGGGATTCGGAGGTTGCAAACCTTTTCTATAAACTCATAAGGCCAATTGGGGCCGAGAAGATTCTATATACCGAACCTTATGATGATGAGTTTAATTGTTATTCTGGTACTTGCGCCACGATGGGAGAGGGTCATTGGACAAAGGCGGGTGTTTTTAAAGGATTCATCCAAACAAATAATGTTTTGGATAAAGTTGGTGACGGATGGGTTATATTAACAAGACCCGACTTGAGCATAGAGGTATTTGACCCGGAAGAATGGTTTGTCGATGGAGTTTATTGCCAGCCCGAACCGTGTAGGTATCCAAACTTCAACGACCAATTTAGTGTTGCTGATGCCGAAACAATGAGGCGTGTTTGGGGGTTCCCGGTTTCGGAGTTTGCCCGGATAATAGACGGAGCCAAGAACCCGGAGAGCGCCATTTGGAGCAGGATGAAAGTGTTAGATATAAACGACAAGGTTATCAAGGTCCCGCATTATGAGTTGCGGAGGGAATAGTGCTTCTAATTTTTGACGGGGACGGAGTTTTATTTGAATCGAAGGAGTTACACGAGAGGGCTTTTTTGGGAGCGATAAGGGAGTATGGGATTAAAATGACGGCCCAAGAGCATAAGGATTTATACTGCGGGTTGCCGACTGTGGAAAAGTTAAAGCGCATGGGTTTTGCTTCCGACATGGCAAAGATGATAAACGACAGAAAACAGGAATTGACGTTTCAGAACGGGAAAGATGCAATAAAGGTTCCAAAGCACATTCCTTCGTTTCTTTCAGATATGGCGGCGGACGGGCATAAACTGTGGATGGCGTCAAACGCTTGTAATGAGTTTTGCAGGATCGCAACGGAGGTTCTTTTGGGGATGGGAGCGCCAAAGATGCACTACCTTTCGGCGGAGAGCAGTTCCCCAAAACCGAGTCCTGATATATATTGTGAGATAATGAGCGGGGAGTCCGCGAGAAGGGCGCTTGTTTTTGAAGATTCGAGATACGGGCTGGAGGCCGCTTTTGCTAGTGGGGCGGACGTATACAAGGTAAACGACCCATACGATTTGGAAACAAACGAAGTTCGGAGGTTCATAAAATGCTTAACGTAGTAATACCGATGGCGGGTGCGGGTAGTCGCTTTGTCGAGGCCGGGTATAAGGAACCCAAGCCGTTTATTGACGTATTCGGGAAGCCTATGATTCAGCGTGTTATTGAGAACGTCCCCGGTTCTAATTATATCCTTCTATCAAGCGCGGACCACCTAAAGACAAGGGGGACAACGCTAGTTAAGGACATCGTTAAACACAGGAAGTCTGTGATTGTTCCGGTTCACAAACTTACCGAGGGCGCGGCCTGTACTGTTTTAATGGCAAAGGACATGATTAACAACAACGATGGGCTTATCATAGCGAACTCAGACCAACTGGTGGGGGTGGATGATGTCGGAAACGCCGTCAAGTTGTTCTACGAGCGCGGGGCAGATGCCGGGGTTCTCGTATTCTTCAATCGGGCAATCAGATGGAGTTATGTGGGGATTGACGATAACGGCTCAATCAAAGAGGTCGCGGAAAAGAGAGTCATTTCGGACTATGCCACCTGCGGAATATATTGGTTTAGACGAGGCCGGGATTTTGTTTCTAGTGCAGAAGAAATGATTGCAAAGAATGAGAGGGTCAATAATGAGTTCTATGTAGCCCCTGCCATTAACAAAATGATCCTTCGGGGTCAAAAGGTTCTACCATACTTTGTGAACGAGATGTATGGAATGGGAACCCCGGAGGACTTGGAAAGGTTCTTGGGGAAATGATAGTCATATCGCACAGGGGAAACCTTAACGGGCCGGATAAAAGGACCGAAAACACGGTTGGGTCTATTTGCGCCGCCGTTTGGCAGGGGTATTACTGCGAGTGTGATGTTTGGGTTAAGAACGGGAACTTTTACTTGGGGCACGATGGTCCGAAGGAGAGAGCGGATAAAGTTATTGGGATGGATAAGGTTATCTTACATTGCAAAGATTTGAAAGCGTTTCAGAAAATTGCAGAGATGGGGATTCATTGTTTTTTCCATAACAAAGACTTAGCCACGATCACAAGCAGGGGGTGGGCTTGGTTTTACCCTTCCAAGAGCCGTTTCTACGGAGGGGTAAACGTGCTTCCCGAACTACATCACGCACACAAGACCATGAATGGAGTTTTCGGGGTTTGTACAGACTTCCCTACAAAGTATAGAATTGGAGACTTGGAATGAAGATTGGATTTGTTGTACCGACACACAACAACCCGGTCATGTTGAGAAATATGCTCACAATCGCAAGGAATAGCGGCAACTGGCCGGATGAGGTTGTTGTCGTTTCGGATGCGAGCGAAAAGGCGGTTGAGGAGGAAAGAGTAGCGTCTGAGTTCGGGGCAAAGCCAATACTGATGAATGAGAGAAGCGGGTTCGCAAAGTGTGTAAATGCGGGGTGTCGGGCAAACAGGTGTGACATTCTTGTATTAGTAAACACAGACATTATTTTTCTTGAGCCTGTTCTTGCGAAGATAAAGGAGAACTTTGAGAGCGATACAAAACTATCTGTCCTTGGTGCTAAACTATATTCTTCTGACGGGAGGGTTCAACACGGCGGGGGATACTATACATGGACAGACGGTATGCACTACGATTTTTATTCCGATGAAGACAAAGCAAACATGGCGAACCGCGTTCACTACCCCGCTTATGTGACCGGCGCGTTCATGTCGTTCAGGAGGGAAACGTGGATTGAGTTTGGATTTAATGAAAGGTATGTATTCGGGTGCGAGGACGCGGAGTTCTGCGCGAATGTTTGGAAGACCGGCTGGAAAGTAAAATACGACCCGGATATAAAACTGATCCACGCGGAAGGAAATAGCAGGAAAGACGATTGGGTTAATATCGCTTGGAAGGAAAGCAAGGCGTTGTTCGCAAGCCAAATAGTTGATTGGGAGTCTGATGGGACTTTTGTTAAAATTTTCAATGGAATGGCCAAGGCTTCGTGTGCAGACAAAAAGGTTATCGTTACCAGGAAGGGCATGACGGGAGATGTTGTTGTTTTTACAAAGGCTATTCATGCGCTTAAAATGGCCTACCCCGAATTAAAGATATATGTAAAGACAGACTACCCGGAAGTGTTTAAGGGAAACCCTTGTGTCGAGGGCGCTCACAAAGCGATTGCATCACCGGACGCCAGAATAGTTCGCATTAACACGGCAAACGGAATTAGGCCGACATTGAGGATGGACAAAACACACATTGAGAACATTAGAGATTATGGGTTTGAAAAAATCGATGGGTTTGAAGGACCACCGGAGTTATATCCGGACGATTCGGATATAGATAAGGCAAAGTCTTTTGGTCTTGGTGGTTTAGACTATGTTATTCTTCACCAGCCGATAACAAATTGGCGGTGTAAGACGTTGCCGGAATTAACATGGCACAAGGTACAGGCCGGGATAAAGAACTTCGGACTTATACCAGTTATTGTTGGTGGCCCAAAGGATATTGGGCCGTTGGTTGAGGGGTGCGTTGATATTAGAGGAAAGGATACGATTCATGTCCTAAAGATTCTTATAGAAGGGGCGAAAGCGTTTGTTGGAGTTGATTCGGGGCCATTCCATGTATGCCAGACGACTAACACGCCCGGTATTGTTGTGTTTACCTGTTACCCTCCAGAACTTCTTGTTTTGAGTGGGAATATAATTCCGGTACAGGCGAAAGATTCGTGCATTAACTGTTTTCCAAAACAAAAGGCTCCAGTTAATTGGATAGACTGCCCATTTAACAGGAACTATGAGTGTGCAAGGAACGTTGACGCAAAAGAGATACTAGAAAAATTGGAGGAAGTAATTGAGAATAGTTCTAACGGGTGATCCACAAAGGCCGTTGGTAAAGCAGAATAGAAACCTGGAGGTTTTCAAACTGCTAATGAAGCACGACGTTGAACTGTTGGACTACCAAGAGATTAGTCAAGACGAGTGGAAACTATCACAATCGGATGGAGGAAAATCGTTTATTGCCGACAAGGTTGGCGGGAACGACTTGGTTGTCGGATACGAGATGCCGAGGGCCGTTATCAGGGACTTGGCGGAAAGGGAGATAAAGTATATCAATGTGATTATCCATCCGGCGAGGTTTATGCCGGACTTGGTTTTTGGTGTGAAGACAAATATTGGTGTCGGGGATGGGGTGTTATCAAAGAGAGAATTACAGGCACACGCTTTTGAGTACAAGGAGTGGATTAAGAGGAACCCAAGAGAGATACCAGACTTGGGAAGCGACCACATGGTTGTCGGGCAATCACGATTTGATCGTTCCGTCTTATATGACGGAGAGTTCCATAAGGTTGAGGAATATGTTACGGATTTTTCTGGAAAGGTTTTGAGAAGGCATCCGGACGAACACAATCTATACAAGCAAGAGGAACACGAGAAGGTATCGTTATACAGATATTTTGACCGTCTGAAAACGATAGAGGGCATCAATTCTTCTGCTTTATACGAGGCAGAATTATTTGGGGTTCCGAACGTTATTTATCACGGCCCGAAGTGGTGGGAGGATTATATTCCGGTTTCGGGAGGACCTCTTTTTGGGATTAGGGAAACTCCGCCTAACTTTTTCAGGAGTATGTTCAACGTGGTTTGGGGATATGAAAGGAGGTGTCTAGATGGTTAGGGTTGGAATGGTATGTCCTAATCCGGGCGACATTACAAGCATCTATAGGGGATGGGGGCCGTTCTCGAAACTTAAGGACGTTGTATTGGTAGAGCATCCCGCTTGGGGGTGGAAGGAACTGATTGGCGTTGATGTTCTTTTTGTTCAACGGCCATTCCAGCCAAACTTTTTGAACCTTATTACAGAGGCCAAAAAGATAGGGGTTCCAGTTTGGGTTGATTATGATGATAACCTTTTGGCCGTTCCTTTTTATAATGCTTTCGAGAAACACTATAGGGACTGTCGCGGGATTGTAGAGAGGTCCGTTAAACTTGCAGACGTTACAACCGTTTCAACAGAAGAATTAAAGTCTGCATATTCTGATATTGGGGATTGCAGGGTTGTGGAAAACATTATGGACCCGGATATATACGGGCCACAAAACAAGAATAAGAACCGAGAGAAGGTTATTGTTTATCGGGGTGGAGACTCGCACAGGGGGGACCTATACGCGCACAAAGAAGAAATAATCGAAGCCTATAGAAGTTATCCAGAATACCGTTGGGAGTTTTGGGGCTGTGATGTATGGTTCCTATTGATGGAGTTATATAAAATATCGCCGGTAAGGGTGTCTGTTAAAGAATGGGGGCCATACATTGATTTTGTGCGCGACTTCGTTAATAGAAACCACGAGATAACATACTTTCCGCTTATAGACGAATCGTTGAATAGATGTAAGAGCCTAAATGCTTTTTATGACTCGATGTGGGCCGGATCAAAATTGGTATGCCCTTCCTGGTATTCAAGCGGACAAAACCGATTTAGCGGCATTCGGGAAGCGATAGAGGGACAATTTAAGGAATACGTACATGATACAAGATTGGATTTAGAGATTGCATACAATCGCGTTTCAATTCTTAAAGAACTCTGCTAGTCTCCCGGCACAAAGAAGGAACAAAGCCCCACAAGTTATCAGGAAAATGAGTTCTGTCATTTCTAATCCTTCCCAAATATGTATTGTTCTTTTGTCATTCTTACAATAGAGATTGATACAGCCCCTTCCCAATAAGCGAGAAGGATAGCGTTAAGGAGGGCGAAGATCATATATTTCTCCGCCCCCCTTTCAATTCCGTTTGCAGACCAAACCCATATCACTTGATAACTTCTTTACACTTCGGGAGTTTAATCCCTGTGAGGTCGCACCCTCTGACGTCCAGCCACCCACCAATGGACTTGGGCAAGGTGACACCCTTGAGGTCGCACCCGCTGACGTCCAGCCCCCCACCAATGGACTTGGGCCAGGTGACACCCTTGAGGTCACACCCGCTGGCGTACAGCCCCCCACCAATGGACTTGGGCAAGGTGACACCCTT